>ERZ773194.182-NODE-182-length-84987-cov-13.430262_pt1 | contig 84987 bp, 67 predicted proteins | sample MGYA00511240_ERZ773194 | MGnify/ENA primary metagenome ERZ773194 (study PRJEB29015, sample SAMEA2737774) | human gut metagenome | biome: human gut; feature: human-associated habitat; material: faeces | place: China | collected 2012 ... | reverse complement strand
ATGCGGGCAACAAGCCGCTCGGTCGGGTATTGAAACAGATTGTTCTTTTTGATTTTCTCGATTGCGTCCTCCACGGATGTTCCGCTGAGGTAATATTTCGATGCAATGCGGATTTCGTAAAAGAGGAACTGTTCCGCCGTAATCGTGCCGTTATAAATCAGAGATCGTTCCATTCGCTTCTCCATCCAAGCCGTTTTCCCAAGCTCATTGTTATCCTACTATATTGGCGGTCACATAAAGTGGACTCTTACTCTTGCTTTCGTCTACAAACTCCACGATGTCACCGATATTGCAGTCGAGGCAAATGCAGATTTTTCTCAACGCTTCCATGGACACATCTTCGCCTTTTCGGAGTTTCGTCATGGTGCTGGAAGATAGCCCCGACGCCTTGTGAAGATCTCCTTTGCTCATATCCTTATCCACAAGCAGTTTCCACAATTTTTTGTAGCTTGCTTTCATAGTTTTCACCTCAGCACAGAATGTACAGCATAACCATTTCGATTATACCACCGCCGAATCGGATGTTCAATAGGATTTCGTAAACTTTGAGTGAATACGACCGATTTGCACGAATGTTTCGCCTCATGAGGTGATGCAGAAAATACATAGTTGGTTTTATAAACCGGCTAAGATATTTTCGTATCGTAGACAGAAGTGATCAAATGTAAAAAGCCTCTCAACAGTGCAGAAAATTATCAGCCTCAAACGATTTTTCCTCTTTTCCTGCCAGTGACTGCTTTCCCAGTTTTGCGCTCATCGGTTGTAGTCCACTCCACAGGGATAACAATTTCTCCCACATCAATAGCATTGTCAATCCCGGCACTCTATAATTTACAACTCCTCCGTCTTAACCCCCACATACCCCTCGTAATAGTAGCTACAATCAATCCCTTTCATATAAATCTCTCGGCTGTTGATGTCGTCAGTCAGCGCCGCTTTCAGCAGCACCTTAATCTCTACATCCTTGATGGGGCTGCGTTCCATCGCAAGAAGATAGTCCTCCTTATCCACCTTGCCAATTTCAGTTTTCAGGATGTGGTCAAGCCAAATGCAGGTGCTACGGCCGTTACCTTCTCGAAAGGAATGGTCAATGTTCATTCTCATATATTTTTCGATAATTTCATCAAACGTAGACTGCGGCATTTTATCAATGTTGACCATCCCTGTCGTGATGCCCTACATCACCAGCCAGTTCATGCCGCGCACCTGCACCGACCGCCCGAAGGTCGTGCCGGACGGCTGCACGAATTTCGGCTTCATCGGGCAGTTTGTCGAAGTGCCGGGCGACGTGGTGTTCACGGTGGAAACTTCTGTCCGCACCGCCATGATTACGGTCTACCGCCTGCTGCATCTGGATCTCCCCATCACGCCGCTGTTCCAAGGGCAGTACGACATCCGCATGGTCAATGCGAGCATGAAGATGATGCTGGGCAAGGACAAAATTGAGGTCAGCGACTTTCTGCGGTTTCAGGGCTATCACAATATGCGGGATCTGGACGGATGAAAGACGGCTTTTTGCGTTTCGCGATAGGATTGGGCGCAAAAGGCATACTGCAATTAAAGCGGATGTATTTGGAACAGATTATACTATTTCCGGATTAAGCTGCGCCATCTGTTCGCGCCTTTTCTCTTCTGCCTTCCACTCATTGCACTTGAAAAAAGGAGCGGACTATCCCCTATAACGCGGGCAGTAGAAAAAAGTAGCAAGTAAAAAACTCATGAACCCCCTTGACAGAATGCACAAAGTACTATATAATGAAAATGAACCATCTGGAATGGTATAGTGAGTCAAAACCAGGGAGTTTCCCTCACCGTTTGCGAGCTTTTAGAGGCTCCGCCGCGAAAGCGGCTTTTTTCATAAGTGCGCATATCGTGTGGGAAACGCTTCAAGCGTTTGCAAAAGCGATTCATAGAGCGACAAAGCAAAGGAAAGAGGCGCACCATCATGAAAGAAGTCTACAATATCGGGCTGGATATTGGCACAAGTTCTGTTGGCTACGCAATGACGGACGAAAAAGGACGGTTGCTGCGCTTCCACAAGCGGCCGACATACGGTTCGGTTCTGTTTGAGGAAGCGCAGACGGCGAAAGAACGTCGCCAGAAGCGTTCAGCGCGGCGTCGGCTGGCACGTCGGCGCAAGCGTATCAAATTGCTGCAAGCACTGGTTGCGCCGGATGTGTGTGCGGCAGACCCAGCGTTTTTTCTTCGGATGAATGAATCGTTCTTATGGGCAGAGGACAGCAAGTATGAGAAGTTTTATGCGAAGCTGCCCAAAGCACTGTTTGTGGATGGAACAGTATCCGTTGAGACGCTGCCGACGATTTATCATATTCGCAATGAGCTGGTGAAAAGCACAAAGCAGGCGGACATCCGCTATGTCTATCTGGCGATGCACCACATCATCAAATATCGCGGGCATTTCCTGATGGAAGGGCAAACGCTGTCTGACATCGGTGCGGAAGCACCGCAAAAAATGCAGGAGCTGCTAGAATTGCTGACAGACCCCGAAAGTTTCGTCTGCGGGCTTGCGCCGGCAGAAAATGCGGCAAAGGAAATCTGTCACGCGATGGAAAATCACTCGCTCCGTGGCATAGCGCGCAAGGAACAGATTCAGAAGCTGCTGTATGCAGGCAAGAAAAAAGAAAGCAAAGAGGCTGCGCAATCACTCGCATCGCTTCTTTTGGGCTACAAAGGTTCTTTAAAAACGCTGATTGGCTATGAGAATCAGACGGATGCACCAGAAAAAACCTCCTTAGGCGCCATTGAGGGCGAAACGGAAGAAACGTATCTTGCCGGGATGACAGAAGCGCAGGCGGAAGTATTCACGCGGATATTGGAGCTGTATCGCTGGCAGCTGTTTGCGGAAATTCGTCAAAACGGGCAGACGATTTCCGACACGATGGTAGCGCGTTATGAGAAGCACGGGCGTGACTTGGAGAAACTGAAAGCATGGGTGAAAGCCTATCAGCCGGATAAGTTTTATGCACTGTTTCGTGATGATGAAAACGCAAAAGGCTATGCGGCATATACGGATCACCTGCGCAAACCGAAAAAATTCAAAAAAGAGAAGTTGCAACGCTGCACACAAGATGAGTTTTACAAGGTGCTCAAAGCTATGCTGACAGGCAATAAGGATGCCGAAGCAGCGGCAGCCGCACAGCCTATGCTGGAAGCGATAGATGAGCCGAACGGCTTTTTGCCGCTGCAGCGCATCAATCTGAACGGTCAAATCCCGAACCAGATTCAGGCGGAGGAACTTGTGAAAATTCTCGATGCGCAAGGAAAGTATTATCCGACACTGCGGGAAAATCGGGAGAAAATTCTCAGCATCTGCACGTTCCGTCTGCCGTATTATGTCGGTCCGCTGTATCAAGATAAAAACAGCCCGTTCCAGAAGTGGATTGTGCGTGACAAAACACAGCCTGCCTACCCGTGGAATTTCTTTGATGTGGTGAATCAGACGAAAACGGCGGAGGGGTTCATTGCGAACTTGACAAACAAGTGCACCTATCTGCCGATAGAGGACGTGCTGCCGCTGCATTCCCTGCTGTATGAAGAGTACCTTATGCTGAATGAGCTGAACCGCGTCCGCGTAAAGGGCAATCTGATTCGTGACGTTCAGCTGAAAAAGCGGATGATGGATGAACTCTTCGCTAAGAACAAGTCAGTTTCCTACAAAGTGTTTGCAAAGTGGCTTCGGCAGAATAGCCCATACACGGATGTTACGGAGAATGATATTTCCGGCACACAGGAACCGAATAAATTCACAGCGAGCCTGCGCACACGGTATGACTTGGAGAAGCACGGATTCACCGTGAACGACCAGACGACGGAGCAGCTGGAAACGCTGGTGCGCTGGAGTACCATCTTTGAGGATCGCAGCATCCTGAAGAAGCTGATTCAAGAAAAATATCCGGACGTAACGGATACGCAGCTGAGTTTTCTGGTGCAGCGGCGCTATACTGGCTGGGGACGACTGAGCGAAAAGCTGTTGACTGGTGTGCTGGGTGAATATGAGAATCAGCCGGCAACAATCATGGAAGTTCTGCGCGCGACGAATGAAAACTTCATGCAGGTGCTGAACAATCCGCAATACCATTTTCAAGAGAAGATTGCAAAAGAGCGGCTGATGGAGCTGGGCGAACCGAAAGAGAAAATCGAATACGACGAGATTCGGAAATTGCAGGTTTCTCCGGCACTGAAACGCGGAATTTGGACGGCAGTGCGCATTGTGAAGGAACTGATTGAGCATCAGGGCTGCCATCCGCACGCCATTTATCTGGAAAACACGCGCGAAGAAACGCCGGATGAAAAGAAACAGCGCACGCAGTCACGTCTGAACCAAGTGGAGCAGATGTATAAAGAGTTGGCAGAAGATAAGACAGCGGAGAAAGTGCCGTCAGAGTGCTGGGAAGTACTGAAAAACTGCAAGGATAAAAAGAAACTGGATGACCAGCAGTACCTGTATCTGCTGCAGCTGGGGAAATCGCTTTACAGCGGCAAGCCGCTTGATTTTGACCAGCTTTCGGCAACAACGGAAATTGATCATATTCTGCCGCAATGCTATATCGTGGACAACTCGATTGAAAACCGTGCACTGGTGCTGTCGGGTGAAAATCAGCGCAAGGCAGACAACCTTTTGCTGGCGGATAGCATTCGGGATTCACAGCGCCCGTGGTGGAATTATCTGCGCCAGAAGGGATTCATGGGCGAAAAAAAGTTCAAGAATCTGACGCGCAGTATGGTAAGCGCTGATGACAAGCAAAAGTTTGTCGCACGGCAGCTGGTGGAAACGGGACAGATGGTGCAGTGCGTGACGGAGCTGTTCAAGCGCTATTATCCGGATGTGCATGTGAGCGGCATCAAGGCAGGACTGTCCTCAGAACTGCGAGAGCAGTACGGACTTTACAAGATTCGTGAGCTGAACGACATGCACCATGCGTACGATGCCTTCCTTGCGGCGACAATGGGAAACTTCGTGGAGCGCTTTATACCGTGGCTTGACAGCGAGTCGTCTGCGGCGATTCGCGTCAGAAAGGCGCAGAAAGCAAATAAAGGTGATGATAACAAGGTTGATTTAAGCTCGAAGCACGGCATGATACTGGCGAAATTCAGCCAGGATCAGGAGGATCCGGATACCGGGGAAATCATCCACAATGCACAGCAGGGAATTTGCTACTTGAAGGCGGTGTGGGGATACCATGATGGGCATGTGGTGTTCTTGAAACGGCAGAAGTCTGGTGCTATCTATGATGAATCACGATACCGTGCCGGGAGTGTAAAAGCTAAATTGTGTTTGAAGAAAGACTTGGATACCATGAAATATGGCGGATATAACAAGGAATATCCTGCATATATTGCGGCAATCAGCTATCAAAAGGGCAAAAAGCGCGTTGGTGAGCTGGTGAATGTGCCGATTTATCTGGCGGAAGCAATTGAGCAGAATCCGAAAGTGCTGGTGGACTATCTGGAGAAAGATTATCCGGGAGTTCAAATCATTCGCCCGACGATCTTGATGAATCAGCGTATTGAGTACGAGGGCAGCGAACTTCTTTTGCGAAGCTGCAGCGAGATGTACAATGCGCGTGAGTTGTTTATTCCGACATATCTGCATCACACGCTTTGGAAGCTGTATAAAGCGCCTAAGCAGTTGCAGCCAGATGACGAAGAGCATCTAAACACGCTGATTTCACTTCTGATAGAAAAGATGGAGAAACAATATCCAATTTTCAATGGCGTGGCAAAGCGCATGTCAGTAATTGATTTTGATACCCTGTGTTTCCAAGAAAAATGTATTTTCATTGTTGAAACGATGAAAGTAATGGCGGTCAACGGGCAATATGCCATGTATAAAACAGCACTGTCAAGAAAGGAATTGAGTGATAATCAAGGAAGAATTACAAACAAAGTATTGAATTTATCACATATTACCCTGATTGACCAGTCCATCACAGGACTGCGCGAGAAGAGGACGAAGCTATGGCCGGATTCCGAACCGTCGTGATTCAAAGCCCGTGCAAGCTGACGTATAAGGATGGTTTTCTCATCATTCGCGGCGATGAGGTGCGGACGGTTCACATTTCGGAACTGCACACGCTGATTCTGGACACGACGATGGTCACACTGACGGGCTACCTTATCTGCGAACTGATGCACGAAAAGGTGAACGTCATCTTCTGTGATGAAAAGCGGAATCCATGCGGGCAGGTACTCCCCTATGCCGGAAGCCATGATACAGCGGCAAGGATGATGGCGCAGGCAAACTGGAGTGATACGCGGAAAGCGGCGCTGTGGCAGCAAATCATCCAGCAGAAGATTCTTAATCAGGCGGGCGTGATGCAGGAAGTTTCCGTGGAGGCTGCAAGACAAATTGCAGCCTTCGCGGAGACCGTCACGCCTGGCGACGCGACGAATCGCGAGGGACACGCAGCGAAGGTCTATTTCAACCGCATTTTCGGCAAGGATTTTTCGCGCGATTTGAAAAGTGACCGTAATGCAGCATTGAACTACGGCTATTCGCTGCTGCTTTCCTGCTTCAACAAGGAAGTCGCTGCACGCGGCTACGCGACGCAGCTGGGGATTCACCATCGGAATGCGTACAACAGTTTCAATCTTTCCTGTGATTTGATGGAACCATTCCGCTTTCTGGTGGATGAGGTCGTTCTGCATCAGGGAGAGCGCACGTTTGACAAGGAATATAAGTACGAACTGCTGGACATCCTGAATACAGAAATTTGCTATCAGCAGCAAAAGATGTATGTCAGCACTGCCATCGCCCGCTTTGTGCGCAATACAACGGATTACCTTGACGGTCAGACGGAGTGGACAGAGGGAATGATGATGCACTATGAGGATGCGAGCCATGAGAGTCATCGTGATGTTTGATTTGCCGGTGACAACGTCGGAAGAGCGCGCCGCGTATGGGCGATTCCGCAGAGATCTCATCAAGGACGGCTTTCTGATGATGCAGGAATCGGTATACTGCAAATTGGCAGTCAATGCGGTGTCGGCTGACCTGATTAAACAGCGCGTTAATCGCATCAAACCAGCAAAAGGCGTAATCCAGCTGATGATTATCACGGAAAAGCAGTACAGCCAGATTGATTATCTGCTGGGCGGCCCGCAGGAAAAACAGCTGGATACGACAGAGAGGTTGTGGTTCTTTTGATACTGAGAAACATCAGCTTCGAGCATGATTTGCCAATCGTCGATGACCATGCGGCTTCGATGCAGATTGCCTCTCCGCACCTGTACGCGCGGGTTGTGCAGAGTTTCCTTGCGCTGGAAGCGGGCGAAGAATCCTTGGAGCCCTTCTTATTCTTGCAGGACGATGACCTTCTGGATGCAGCAAAGCTGCTGTACGTTGTCACCGACCCGTTCCACATTGATTTTGCGAACAAGAAAATCATGACGGCACTTTACGGGGAAATTAATCAGCTCATTCGCAAAAATCCGCTGCGACAGGTCCGCTGGGAAAAGCAGATGGTGGAGCTGTCAGATTTCATTCAGGACGTGACGCGCGAAATCCCACTGGAAATCATCGCGCCGGACGAAATGACGGTACAGGATGTTTGCAAAGCGTTCGGTGTACAGCTGGATTGCCCGCTGAATACGTCACCGCTGGTGCGGATTTGCAAGCTGCTGGATGTTCTTGCGGAGTGGATGCCGAAAAAACTGCTGGTTCTCTGCAATCTTGACAACTACTTTTCGGACGCGGATTGGCAGGAAGTCATCAAGTATGCCGCCTACACGAAAGTAAAGACGCTGCTGATTTTTCAAAATCAGGCGATTCCGATGCATGAGCAGGAAATTCGTTGGCAAATTGATCAGAATTATGATGACAAAATCATCAAGCTGTGATATACTGAAAAAGAAAAGAACCATCCGGCGTGGCAGCGGCTCACGACCGAAAGGTTCCTACCTCATGGATTTGAGGTTTTGGAACTATGTCATTCCAGATGGTTCTACTACGAAAGCGGAAACGGTCGCGTGATGGCGATTGTTTTGGAACTATGTCATTCCAGATGGTTCTACTACCGCTCTCGTACCTGCCATAAGAAAGGAGCGGTTTTGGAACTATGTCATTCCAGATGGTTCTACTACTCAGCGCTTTGTACGCGGCGAGTTCAGCGGGTTTTGGAACTATGTCATTCCAGATGGTTCTACTACCATTCGGCTTATAGTTGTCCAGCATCTTCGTTTTGGAACTATGTCATTCCAGATGGTTCTACTACACACGGTTACTCCTGCGCTGATTGCCAATTGTTTTGGAACTATGTCATTCCAGATGGTTCTACTACTTCGCCCGCCGAAGAGGATTACACTATCATGTTTTGGAACTATGTCATTCCAGATGGTTCTACTACCGGCTCCCATAGCATCACGCGGTCAAGCTCGTTTTGGAACTATGTCATTCCAGATGGTTCTACTACTATCAGCTATCCGCAAGTGCTGGCTGAACGGTTTTGGAACTATGTCATTCCAGATGGTTCTACTACGTTCTCAACCACGGGAAAAACGCGATTTTCGTTTTGGAACTATGTCATTCCAGATGGTTCTACTACGTTCGCGAAGCTGGGGAGCTGGGACTACATGTTTTGGAACTATGTCATTCCAGATGGTTCTACTACGCTGTTCGCGTCCTGCGGCTCTTCTGGCTCGTTTTGGAACTATGTCATTCCAGATGGTTCTACTACTACAAAGCGCCGGGATTGTGGCACAAGTGGGTTTTGGAACTATGTCATTCCAGATGGTTCTACTACCTGCATTTGCCGGGTGGCAGCGGACGGAGGGTTTTGGAACTATGTCATTCCAGATGGTTCTACTACACCTCCATTCCTGCATAGGATATGACTGCAGTTTTGGAACTATGTCATTCCAGATGGTTCTACTACTCATCTTGCCAGTCGCCAGAACCTCGTTCTGTTTTGGAACTATGTCATTCCAGATGGTTCTACTACCTATCCGTCAGCATGATTGCCGACACACGTGTTTTGGAACTATGTCATTCCAGATGGTTCTACTACTGTCGGTTGTCTATGTTGCGGCGCTAATGAGTTTTGGAACTATGTCATTCCAGATGGTTCTACTACAGCCCGCACTCTATGAAACAGCGTGGCGTGGTTTTGGAACTATGTCATTCCAGATGGTTCTACTACCGCGAACTTGCGACGTTGGCGCGAAAAATCGTTTTGGAACTATGTCATTCCAGATGGTTCTACTACAATATCCGCTTTTGTCTCCGCGATTTGCGTGTTTTGGAACTATGTCATTCCAGATGGTTCTACTACGTAGGAAATCCGGGTGTGTCGGTTGCGACGGTTTTGGAACTATGTCATTCCAGATGGTTCTACTACTGGCGCTGCTGCTCCCTGCCGTGGCGCTCGGTTTTGGAACTATGTCATTCCAGATGGTTCTACTACCTGCTGGACGTGCCGCAGCAGGAGGGTTTCCGTTTTGGAACTATGTCATTCCAGATGGTTCTACTACCGATTTTCTTTTCTCCTCGCGGATTCTGCCGTTTTGGAACTATGTCATTCCAGATGGTTCTACTACCTGATTCTGCGCCGCCTGAGACGCGGCAAGGTTTTGGAACTATGTCATTCCAGATGGTTCTACTACGCTGGCCTTCGTGGATGCCTGTGCGCTTGCGTTTTGGAACTATGTCATTCCAGATGGTTCTACTACCAAGATAGTCGTAGGAAACGCCGAAGAGGTGTTTTGGAACTATGTCATTCCAGATGGTTCTACTACCGCAGCAATGCGCATCGTCTACGACGCCGTGTTTTGGAACTATGTCATTCCAGATGGTTCTACTACATCGCCAGAACCGCCGCCGTCTGCGGCTTGGTTTTGGAACTATGTCATTCCAGATGGTTCTACTACGCGTGTGCCCGGCAGCGGAGCGTCAGAGATGTTTTGGAACTATGTCATTCCAGATGGTTCTACTACTACGGGCAGTGGCAGGGCACGGTTTCCGACGTTTTGGAACTATGTCATTCCAGATGGTTCTACTACTTAAAAACTGATAATACTCACCCTCCATCTGTTTTGGAACTATGTCATTCCAGATGGTTCTACTACGATTTTTCGTCTCGTACTCCGCGCATTCTTGTTTTGGAACTATGTCATTCCAGATGGTTCTACTACCTGCGAAGGCTTCTGCGTAGGTGGAGAAGGGTTTTGGAACTATGTCATTCCAGATGGTTCTACTACTCTTCTCGCGTACCATGCCGACGGATTCTTGTTTTGGAACTATGTCATTCCAGATGGTTCTACTACCAACTTTGCGGATGCTGCACCCGATGGCATGTTTTGGAACTATGTCATTCCAGATGGTTCTACTACCAGGAGAATCTCCATGTGCGCTTCCTGTTTGTTCTTCTATAAAGATCAGGTTTTCCTGGTGCAGGTCGGCTGCTGGTCTTACTGAAAACCGATCTTCTTCGTTCCGGTGCTTGGCTTATTAAGATCGATTCCTTTATCCGTGAGGTAGTCGTCCACATCTTCCACGATAATCACGTTGTCGCCATTCTCATCTTCCGTCCGAAGGTTTTGATTCATAATGACCTGATCCAGAACGTTCCGTACAGTCCTCGCATTTGCGAAGTTCGGCTTGTTGCGGAAGTACCCCATGATGTCCAGCAGTCGATTCAAAGCTTCGTCGTCTATGGAGTATCCCTTCTTTGCCAGGAAAGACTGCGCGATGAGGCCCAGTTCTTCTCTTGTGTAATCCGGAAATTCCAGCGTAAACTGGATCCTCGATTCAAAGCCAGGATTTGTGCTGATCATTTTGACCATTTCGTCTCTGTACCCAGCCAGTATAGTGCAGAACTGGCCTCTGCGGTCTTCCATTTCTTTCAGCAACACCGCTATGGCTTCTTCTCCGTAACTGGCAACGCCTCCGTTGACAGTCGTTCCGCCTGCCAGAGAATAGGCTTCATCAATAAACAGCACGCCACCCATTGCGTCATTGATCTTGGCCAGTGTCTTCGGCGCCGTTTCGCCGACATACTTGCCAATCAGGCCGTGCGCGTCTGTTTCGATCAGTTTAGCCTCGTCCAGAACACCCGCATCGTAGAGAATCCGGGAAAGAATCCGCGCAACTTCCGTCTTTCCTGTTCCGGGATTTCCATAGAAGCACATGTGCAGATTGAAATCTGCCAGACCCTGATTGCGTTTTGCGTATGCCTTGATTTTCCTGACCATGCGCTTTACAACGCTCAAGCCAATCAGCTCATCCAGTTCCTCTTCACCGGTCAGAATCTTTTTGGCTGCTCCAGTGGAGGAGGTAGGAAGGTTGATCTTGGCATCCTGGATATACTTGTTGACATCAACTATGCCGATTTCAGTATCCTCCGCGCCAACGCAGCGCAGATTCTGACACATGATAACCTGATCCAGGATGTTTCGGATTTCTCGGACATTGGCGAAGTTCGGGTCCTTTCTTCTGACATCCGTGATATCAAGCATCCTACTCAGTGCGGCTTCGCCGATCGTATACTTGCGCTTTTTGAGCATCAACATGGTGATTTCCCTCAGCTCTTCGCGCGCGTAATTGGGGAAGTCCAAGGTAAACTGGATTCTGGATTTAAGACCGGGATTGACAGAGAGCATCTTCTGCATCTCGTTCCTGTAACCGGCAAAGATGACACAGAATTCTCCCCGATGATCTTCCATGGCTTTAACGAGCGTATCGATAGCTTCTCTGCCATAGTCTGTAATGCCGCCGGTATCGGCATTATTCGCCAGTGCATAAGCTTCGTCGATAAACAGCACGCCCCCCATTGCTCTGGCGATCACGGATCTGGTCTTTTCTGCAGTGGCGCCAAAGTATTCACTCACAAGGCCGCTACGATCCACCTCAATGACTTTCTTTGTCGGGAGAATCTTATTCTCGTAGAGAATGCCGGCAACCAAACGTGCAACTTCTGTTTTGCCGCAACCGGGATTTCCCAGAAAGCACATGTGGATATTCAAGGTATCGCTGTCCTTGTTCATGAGGGAATATGCCTTGATCTTTTTTATACTTTCTTTGATCCCACTGAGTCCGATCAGCTCATTGAGCTGCTTCTCGCTTTCGCCGATTTTCAGCACACCTTGTTTATTGACTCCCATCATGCCGAAGGAATCCAGTTCAATCATCTTGTCATATAGATCAAACAATTCTTCCTCAGTTTTACCGGAAAGGAAATCAAACGCCAGGATAGCCGAATCGACGTCCGCATACCTTGCGGACAACTTCTCAATGACAATACCTTTAAGCGTGTCATTAGTAGCCGTAGTGCCATCTTCAAAGGTATATACGCTCTTCTTGACAAGAATCGGAGCATACATGATGACTTCGATGGCATACCACAGCGTCTTCAGCATATCGAATAATTCGTCAGAACCATCTGAGAGCAGGTCGACCACGTATTTTTTCGCAAGCGTTTTTTCTACTCGTTCCTTGCAGCGGGCCAAGTCTCTTATGTAATCTGCGTTCGCCTCAGGATGATAGGCTCTTTTCAGCTTTTCACGATATGCAGTCCCGTAGATGTTGTTCTGCTTGATGAACTTCAACACCTTACGGGACAGTTCGAGCAGCGCATTGAGGATTTCGTCCGCCAAAGGCAGGAGGGATTGATCTGGCGTCTCCATATAAGCAAGCGTAATCTTTGGTAGTTGCACTTCAGGGAGATCAACTTTCACCTCTACCGCAGACAGAGCCTCCTGAAGAACCTCATCAAGCCCATCAATTGTGTCCTTCAGGTTCTCAAGAGATACTTGATACTGTTGGAAGTATGGTGCATGAATGTGCTTGCGAATCTGCTCAATGGACTCATTCAGGCGCTCGCAGAACACTTCTGTTTTTGTTGCAGCGCAAACAAACCCTTGTATCGTATGGAAGTCAGGGAAACGTTTATCGTCTTGCGATTTTCTGATGGTCTTTACTTTTTTCTTGTCGTCATCATCATCGGTTTCATCCAGCGGAACTTCTCTGAAGAACTCAAAAGAGTCTCCGGTCACTTCCGTCAGACGGAGTCTTCCGATAAAACCACGGATTTCACGTCTTAACGCGTCATCCTTGTCATACGGCATCTCAAGCATCTTGTACCCGCAGACAGGGCAGCTGCAGCTTTTTTCGCTTTTCTTCACTGCGCCGCAGCTGATACATTTAAACTCTGCCATGTCAATCAACCCTCAGCGCTTTCTTCGCAGCGTCAAGCGGCGACGTATAGAAGATCACTTCAATCTCCTCTTTGAGGTCAGCCTTAAGCAATTCATATTTTTCCTTACTCTCAGCGGGCAGCATGATTTTCTTCGCTCCGGCATTCGCTACCGTAACAAAGATCTCGTCCAGTTCCGTTGTAATTGGCATCATGCTGCCGGACATGACAACCCGACCGCAGATGACCAGAGAGGGCATGACCGGACGATTGGCAAGGCCGGAGAACAGGCCGACAACCTCGGCGACCGAGATTCCATCGCTGACGCCGCGATTCTGGAGATCGTTGAAATATAGACTGTAATCAAATTCTTCGTAAGAGCCGGCGATGATTCTTTCGGCGTTCTCTCCGAAGTAGTTGAAGGCGGCGGTAATGCTATCGCGCACGCTCTTCGGCGCGCGTGCAAGGCCTTCCACATTCCGGAAGCTGAACGTGCCTGTACCGGAAACGAGCTTGTTTTCCAGTCGATAGATACCGAGGACATTCGTCACAGACCGGCCTACACCGTACACATAGCCAGGTTTTTCGAAGCCCTGACGGATCAGCGTTCCGCCGGAAACTTCCGGCAGCTCCACGATGATCTCTTCACCGGTTTCATCATCAATATAACCCAGATCAACATCGCTGAATTCGCCGGGCGTCATTTTGCGGAGCTGCTCTTTTATACGCCGCCTGCATTCAATGGCGTATTCCAGTATCTCCCGAACTTCTTCTTTGGTCATGCGCTCATTTGGATGAATGAGTTTTGCCAGCCCTGAAAAGGTTCTGCCGACCGCAATCGTATCGCGGGTATTGAAACGCTTATTCAGGGTGAAAAAGGCACTGAAGGAATTGGTGAAGTCGTATTTGCGCATTGCATGACAGAACTCAGAGAAGCAGTCCGAGATCAGCCCATACCCGGTGGTAAACAGAGCAGAGCGCAGTTTGGGCGTCTCCCAGCCAGGTAGATAGGCGTGGATTCTGTCAAAGAAAGCAGAGTCGTTATTGAAGGCAGCAGGGAACGGCTCAAACAGATTTGTGGTACGCATCATATCAGCAACACTGCGGAACGTATTGCCTTCAAAGGCAATGGAAGCATCTGAGCTAATGGAGTCCGCACCTCTGGCAAAACTGCCGTTTGCCATGTAGTTTTTCATGATCTGCACCATATCGCCAGACGCCTGGGTGATACCAGCCACTTCGTCAAAAGCAATGCAGTCCCAATTGCCCACCAGACCAACGCGACGGGAAGACATATTGTAGAACATGTTAGAGACCGTGGTGGTACCGCTACTCATCAGGATGGAATAGGGGGACAGTTCGCTGTCCACATGCGATTTGCCAGTGCCACGGGGGCCAAGTTCAACCAGGTTATAGTTCTTTTGAGTGAACGGCACAAAGCGAAGCAGATAGTGGAATTTCTCCTTCTGGGACAGTTCATTCGGCTCATAACCAGCGGAGCGAAGCAGAAGGTCGATCCACTCATCGCGGGTAAAGAAAGCGCGTGCTTCCTTGATCTCGTCCAGATCCAGATTAGGCATCTGAATCGGCTTGAGCGATGAGATTATAAACGGAGAGTCATATTTGGACTTCTTTTTCTTGATCTTCTTTTTGCGCTTTTGGTTGCCGAAAATATCCTCTTCGAACTCTTCACGGTCTTCGTCATCCGCATTGAGGCCTATGTACTCAATCTTGACGATGCACCAGATGCCGCCGACCAGCAGTTTCTCATTGTGCACCACCAGATCAGAGGGTACTTCAAAGGGATCCAGTCTCAGATTCGTAAAGCGGGCGACATACTTGTCCTCACGCTCATCAAAGATAACCGTGATCTTGTCAATGATCGTATGCTGTCCGTTTTCCTTGATCTTGGACTTGACATATTCGCTCTGATCCGGGCGAACATAGTTCTCGCTCAGGATTCGCCGGATCTTCTGGAGGCCGACGTCGATGGCTTCCTCATCATCGGTCGCACAATACATCCCCAGCAGATATTCGAGCACATACGTTGGGACGTTCGCGCCTTTTTTCATCAAGGATGTCAAATCCTTCCTGACAACCTTGCCAGGAAAGTATTCCAATACTTTCTCATCAAAAGCATTCATGAACAGTGTTCTCCTTCTCCGTCACTTAGGGTAACACCGCACAAATGAGGTGGTCGGCTGGCGAATGGATTTTTCGTCAGATGCAAATGCGAATTCCGAAGGTTTACTGTCGGTAAATCGAGAAATTTGCATGCCGCAGATGGCGGAAAAGACATCGCCAGCCGCGCCGCCGAATTGTGCGGTGCTGCCTTAAAAATCAAAGCTGAATGTACCGGTAAACGCCAGCTTCGCGCGGAATGGATATCTGGCAACTACTTCATAGTCGTCTTGCCCGCTCTCACGAATCATCAGTTCATACTCATTGCCGCTGTCGTCCCGCGTGTTTAAGCTGAACTGGATGCGGTCTGTAGAAAGCTTTCCGTTGCTGATCTCTATCATCTGCCTGTCATTCAGGACATGACCAAGAGCGTCAATAAAGAACAGCTCAAAGGTACCATCTCTTGGTATGCCCGTATCACTGATTACGAAACACATGCTGAAGATGTTGTTCGTGATTGTGTAGTTCAGGTTTGCCGGGCGGAATACGTGCGAAGCCGTGGATTCGGCAACTCGGTACATCTCTTTCGGCGACTTCCTGGCAATCGCTCTGTTGCGAGTTCCTTCAGTTTTCGCGCTTTGGATTGTCGCTCTGGTTGCTTCAGCAAGCTTCAGCAATTCCGCTCTGGAAGTGGATGTCTCATCAGTCTCCACCGCACGGATCGGATGGCATACAAAGTATACGACCTGCTTGTTCGCGGCCATCACATTCAACAGTTCCAGCGCCTTCTCCAAGCGATCCGCGTCCAGGTTGACGAACGGATCATCCAGGATCAGGAACGGCTGCTCTTTCTCAAACAACGTATCCACCAGCGCAAGACGCATGCAGAAATCGATCATGTCACAGTAGCCTGTACTGTATCCTTCTGCTACATGGGCTTTGCCATTTTCTTTAATATTGACATTGAAGTTGATGTCCAGCAAACCTCTGACGGCATCGTTGTTCAGCCAGATCTGCATATAACTGTTGAATAGCTGTTCAACCCTGCTGAGATACCGGTTTGCGAGATTTTCCTTCGCTCTTGTGATCAACTGGATCGTTCTTTTCAGGATACCAAGGGCATTCTGCGCTTTCTGTTTCTGTTCATACAGCGTGTGGATTTCCTGAACGAGATCAGGGAACTTCTCCAACGACTGATCTGCCAGACGAATGGCATCGCTCTTCTGGGTGTATTCAATGAGCAGCGCGTCTCTGCGTTCTTTCAGCCTCTCAACTTCCGCCTTCAGCTTTGCTTCTTCCGTACCTAAGGGAGCGCTTGCATCCGAAGGTCGGTGCCCTGCTTCCACAGAAGCGTCTTGTTTTTCAAGCTGCTGTTTAGCGGCAGTCTTTTCAGCAAAGGCATTAGCCCTGGCATATATGCCTGCAAGCATTCCGTTTTCGTCCGGAGAGAAGTGGCCGAAAGATGTGGTAAATGCACTGACTGCCTGTTCTACCCGATCCAAGCTTGCTTTCTGGCAGCTTAGATCTGACTCTGCGTCCTTGATTTTGGCCTGTGTCTGCGCAGCCTGGCTGAGATCGGCACGAGCGGCAGCCAATTGTGTGGGCAATTCATCACCGACATCCTGCATGTGAATGTCAGCAAGCATTCGGACAAGCCGACGTTCCAGCGTGTCCAGCTGTTCCTGCTTTCTGGCTTGACGAGCTAAGGCTTCCGTCAGCTTTCCGGCGTATTGCCTGTATTCACCCAGAATCGTTTCCGCTTCTTTCAGGGCTTGCACGACATGGTCAAGATCAGTATCCAAATCCAGCTCGGCAAGGAGGGCGTTCGCGTTTTGGAGATACTGATCGAGTTTCTCAGAGGTAGCCTGTTGATCGGCAGCTATAGCCGCAGCCTTGGGAGATTCGGGCAATGTCAGACCCTGAGCAGTGGCTCCAGACTCTGTGATGAACCGCTTGAAGTTTTTGTCGGCGGTTTTCATCTGTCCTTCGGCTACTGTGTATGCATTCAGTTTTCCGCGCAGGAAAGCAAGTGCATCCTCATATGACAAGCTGGCAATCTCCGGATACTGTTCATCCAACTTTGCTTGCGTCTGTCTGACTGCTTCGCGCTTGGCTTCAACCATCTGCAGCTTTTTCTGGAGTTCTGGCAGGAGCGGAAAATCTTCACCGACAAATTGCTCTTCCGGGATCTTGGCATCAGCAACAAACTTGCTCAGGTTGCGAATCGCAGACTGCAGCTTGTCCTTTGTGATCTTATATCCCGTTTCCCCGGCACGAAGAAGGTCAATTGCCTTGGACAGTGTCTTGCCTTCGCAGGTTGGATAAAGCGCATCGATAGTGGCCCGCTCTTCGCTGATAACAGCAGACTGCTCAGTGATGAAGCTCTGAACACTGCGGAATTCTGCTTGTTTCTCACGCAGGCGTATGACTATAGCAGCATGATCCATTATTTGGGTGATGGTTGTTTCAGACGCTTCAATGCCCGACTGACTCCAGTGGGATACCCATGCAGACACTTCGCCGCCATCCGAATCAATCACAGATTGATGTTCGCTGAGTTCCCGCTCCAAAGAAGTGATATCAGCCTGCTCTCTGGTCAGCTGAGCTTGGATCTCGGCTTTCTTCTTGTTGGCTTCCTGGCGCTGAGAGTCCGCCAACTGATATGCCTCGTAAGCCTGTACTTTTTTCTTGTAAGAACTCTTGCCAGCTGCTCCAATGATGCACAGCAGCAATCCGACCGCGGCAACAGCTGCCAGCGTAGGCATCATCAAAACGCCAAGCGCAGCTCCCGCGAGGATAAGCAGGATACCTGTAACAATCAGCGCAGTTCCAGCCGGCTTCTTCGGCTCATCGACAGCATTCAGCAGGGAGCTTGTCACAGATTCAAGCTGCACCAGGGAGGCCGACAGGCTGTCTGCTTTGCTCTTTTCACCGTCCAGCCGCGCTTTGATTCCCTGTGCCTCCGCCTGGTGCTGAGCAACATTCCGGTGCTTGCTCAGAATAGCATTGCTTTCAACCGCATCAGGAAAATCGCCCGGTGAATCGGCAAGCAGTGTCTCCTCATCCTGTGTCAGTGCGACGGCTGGGATCGTTTCTTTTTTTTCATCGACCAGCTGCTGGATTCGCTGCAATTCTTCCAGTTTTGCAATAGCTGGACGGACGTGCGTATCATCATAGGCCCCTTGGCGTTCAAGTTCTGCCTGAAGCGCTACAACTTCGCCCTTCAGTTCTTCGTAACGTTTCTTTTTCTCCGCCCAGGCTTCGGTTTCTCTCTGGATTTCTGCTTGCAGATCAGTTTCCTGCCGCGCCAGATCACCATGCTTTTTCTGGCAGTCTTCCAGTTTCCTGATGGCAGGCTCCACAGTGGCAGGGCGATACTGTTCCTGTGCAGCCAGTTCAGCATGCAAAGCGTCCAACTCAGCTTTCAATTCAGCGAAGCGCTTTGTCTTACTGGCCCAGGACTCGCTTTCGCGCTGGATATCGCGTATTTGCGTTTCCCTCTTGTGGAGCAGGTTTTGAATGGTAGCGTGGGAATCTATTGCAGCCTGCAGCTGATCAACGAAACCGGGGATTTTCTCGGCAGCATCATGAATCAGCTCATACGCTTCCGGCGCTTTGGGAATAACCGCATCGGCAGTGCCGGCAGTAATGATGCCTTGGATCTCGCCATAGATGCTCTGTATTTCATCAAGCTGAGCAGGCGTAGGCAATGTGCCGCCATGCTTTTCGACTAAGGCAGCGTATTCCTTTGTGAAAGCTTCATGCGAGCTTTCCAGTTTCCGGATTTGCGCCTTCAGCGAGACAATAGCCTGCTCGTGCCGCTTGATCTGATCGATTTCAGCAGTGGTTGGTACATGGCCGCCAAGTTCCGTCTCGATAGCGTTTATTTCCTGCTGGATTGCGGCGATTTGTCCGCGCAGGTCTTCCAGCATCTTTTTTGCAGCTTCCCGCTTTTTTTCTTCACCGGCCACAACATCCAGCCGCTTGTTCTTTTCCTCCAGGTCTTTGTCAATCTGGCTCAAAAGCGCATCGATCTGGATGATGCGTTCCCTGGCGTCATCTTGTTCAACAATGTCGTGCTCCAGACGGTCGCGGAGCCGTTCCCGTTCAGTAATCTGTCGGGTGATGTCGCCAAGCTGCCCCCTGGCGCCTGTCTTTTCATAAACCTTGACCTGCTGCGTCAATCTGGCAATCGCTCCATCGAAAGCAGCTACGTCATTGGCCTGACTCACCAGCTCGTTCAGGCGGGTATGGATGCTGCTTGCAGCTCCATCAATTGACAGGCCGTTCTGATTGATGAATACGCTGCGCTGAAACGCGCTGGCATCGAGGTGGAACAGAGTCTCGCCGATCTTATCCGGAGAGATCCTGGCTGTTGTTCTCGTATCCAGATTAATAATTTTCACCGTATCAAAGCGTGGTGTTTCGCCAAAGGTACGGGTAATACGATACCGCACGCCTTCTGATTCAAAGTCAAGGGAGCCACCGTAGCTGCCCCCTGCCAAGGAAGGTAGCGCTTTCGCTCATTCTCAGTGATGTCCTTGCTGCGACGGGTATCATACCCATACAGCATGGCTTTCAGGAAGGTTGCCATCGTCGTTTTGCCCCAGCCATTATCGTGGAGAACGACGTTCAAGCCATCGCCAAAGGTATAATCGTAATTGTGCAGGCCGCCAAAGTCGTCCACATGCATGCTGATCAGTTTCATTCCGCGGACACATCCCTTCCGCTCAGCGCGTTCCATCCGAGACTGATTAACCGATTACGCTCAGACTCACTTAAAGACCCATCCTGGAGTGCCAGCCTGACGAACTCGCTGCGCAGTGAAATATCGGTTTCAAACGCTTTTTCATCAATGTCCATGACCGTGTTGTCATAGACTTCAGCAAAGAAGATTCTGTTTTGCAATTGGCTCTTCAGCGCGTCGCTGCTCATCGTCAACCCAAACGCCGAACGGCCAGTCAGCGTGACACGCAGGAATGTGTCACGCTCTATGGAACGAATCATATTATTAATCTTTCTGAGAATTTCTTTTTCATCGTCTTCGGGGAGGATTTTCAGTTCTACAGCCTTGAAGGAATACTTGCTGTCACGTATAACCTTGAACTGTCCAAGCTCATCCTCTGTCCATTCGATAATTCCATAACCGCATTGGGCGTCCTGCGCGTCTTCAAATCCGGTCGGCTCGAATGACGGAACAACGTTATTCCCGGATATGTCGTTCAGAATATAATATCCTGTGGGATCGCGGCTTACAAGACTCACATCATTTTCTCCAAGCTGAAGCTCAACGGCGCTGTCTTTTACCCGCAGCGCAATATGGTCGTCCAGGTATGAATTCTGTGCCTGCATATTGATCAGATGCAGATTCTCAGGAATATCACTGCGATAAAATATCCGCTTATACTCGCCTGCGTCCAGGAATGCAAGCACAGAAATCGAGGGTTCTTCTCGAATCGCCAGGAATAAAGTATCGATGACGGACTCCGTTATACGCGCCTGTCCAAAGAGCTGTCCACACAGGGCTATATAGGTAGCGTTGCTCTGGGACGCTTTATCTATCAGGTTGGCGTACTTTTCATTTCTCGCAGCTTGCCATGTGTGAGACTGCTTTATATCGAGACGCTCTGCCGATACTGCGCCTAAACGCAGATCCGCGCAAACAAGCATCTTGATGACCTTGCCTGTCAAGACAGAATGCACCTCCCGTGGAGTCACATTGTTAACTATAGCTTCCTCTTTCTTGAAATCAAAGGATGTGGCCGGCGCCTCAGGCTCATGTGTGACCTGAGAGACTTCTGTGGCGGATTCTTGCGGAGCAATCGTCACAGGAGACAATTCTGGACGAGTTGCTACGTCAGGCTTTTGGGGTAGTTCTGATACAGGTTCTGCAGGCCGAGGCATAGCTGATACAGCTTCAGCTGGAACGGAGCGTGCTGCTGTGCTGATCGCTTGCTTGCCAGACTTGCTGTTTTGCACGGTCAGAATGATTGACTGCAAAGCCTTCTGCGCATACGGCGCATCGATGCCGATGAACGTGCGGCCATACGTTGTATGAGAGTCGTCATACTCGTAACGGCAGGGTATTGATTCGCTTTGAAGCTGCGCATAATACATCTGCATCATTGCTTTGCCCGACACCTTGATCCTGATGGAATCAGTGCGGAAGAATACCGCCATAACATTTGCCCCATAGTAGTTGACGACGGTATTGACGTGCTTCGAAGCAATTTCAAGGTATTCGTCCTGCCTTGCCAGCTCTTTGAGAAAGGCGTCTACCGAATCTCGCAGCTGTTTTGCCATTTCGATTTTTGATTTGTACTCCATACTTACCCTCCGTGCTGCATCATTATTAGATTCCGTTAGAAATCAAAATCATTGACAAATGCGATATCAATCGTGAACTCAACCCGACCCACTACAGTTCCGCTTTCTTTCTCCACGATGGTGAGGTAATAGGTTCCCGTTTTTTTGAATTCCATGCTCTTGAGGGTAAACCTTGTGCGGAACACGCAATCCGATCCATTGTTGCTGGTCTTGTCCGCAATGATGGTCTTTTTATCGCTGACCGCCATGTCACCGGCGTCTGCCATATAAGAAACTTTACGCTTTGCGCATCAATTAGCATATAGTGCGGTTCTGCACTTTTTCCCGTATCTTTACGACTTTTTCCAACCAGATAAGCGAGGATTTTCTCCCATAATCCCGACTTTGCTTCTCGGCTGAAAAAGCTGTACACCGTTTGATACGGCGGAAAGTCATGCGGAAGCTGGCGCCACTGACATCCGATCTTTACAATGTACAGCACGGTGTTCGTCAGTTCGCGCTTGCTCCACTTCCGATTCCGCATTCCCGAATATAGCGGAGCGATTTCTTTCCACTGGGTGTCTCTCAAGTCCGTCGGATACGGCTTGCTCCCTGCTCTTTCTTCTTCCACGCTGCTATTATACCACGTTTACTTTATCAAGGCAAGTTCTAAATTCATGAACGGTTCTAGGATGTTTTGTCATGTTTATCCTTATTTGGGCAATCGAGGAGCCTTGAGCTGTGTCCATTGAACGCCCTCATAACGCTACCAACGGCATCGGTTTTGTATTGCTATGTCTTAAATTGGAATTTCACGGTTTGTGATTCACTTCCTGCTCCAACATAAGGAAACGGTCAAAATCGCTTTCATACAGGCGATCCTGAATAATCCGATACTTTTCATATTCTGTCTCCGCATGGAGCTTGGCCTGCTCCGCGCTAATCTTGCCGGGGCCTGTCAGCAGTTCGTTTCCGTTAAACTCCAAAAAGCCGTCCAGACGCTTCGCCCAGTCTTCTATGTTCATGGGAATCTTGCGCTCTGCCTGCAATTCTGCATAGTCCAGATAAAGAGAGACGATGCACTCCAGATAGTGCATTTCCTGTTCGCTTAAATAGTTTTTGGCTACCGTTACGTCCGTTTTCAAAATCTTGCCATCCTGCGTATTCTCCCATGTGGTCAATTCCATATGCTCCTTGTTGGCATCCGCGCGCTCCACGATGAGCTCCGCAGTCGTGTGTCTTTGGACGGCAAAGTGCATCTTATTCTGCACTGTCTGAAAGAACAGGCGTGTCGTCTTGGCGTCCTTATCGTAATCAAACGCCGTTGCGTACAAGTCTGTGACTTTCTGATAGAATTTTCGCTCACTCAGCCGTATTTCCCGAATCTGCTCAGGCTGGCGCTCGAAGTATTCGTCCGTGAACATATGCCCCTTTTTCAGGCGTTCCACGTCCATTGTCCATCCCTGAATGGTATGGTCTTTCACGATTTCACCTGCCCATTTGCGGAACTGCACGGTACGTTGATTATTGACCTTGAAGCCGACGGCAATGATGGCTTGCAAGTTATAGTGCTTGGTGTTGTAGCTTTTTCCATCCGCAGCAGTTATTAAGTATTTCTTAATAACTGATTCCTCGCGCAGCTCACCATCCTCGAAGACTTTCTTCAAGTGCTGATTGATAGCTGCTACAGACACGTCATACAATGTCGCTATCATCTTCTGCGTTAACCAGATATTCTCATTCTCGTAGCGCATCTCGAAGCTGACGTCGCTCTCGCCAGTGGCGGCGACAAAGGTCAGATATTCCGCGGCAGAGCTGCGAAGGGCAAGCTCCTTTTCTCTCTTTCTTGCAGGCACAACACCAGCCTCCTTGCCCTATTTTTGCGGAGTTGGGAGATTGAGCGGCGCGAAGGCGCAGATTGCGGGCATAATGGAATTAAAGTGCCAGCAAGCAGTGATGCTGCCCGAAAATGGACAATATGAAGAAGCCATTGCCGCGTTTTTGCAATTGGGCGGAAATTCTGACAATAACCGTTGACAATAGCAGGAATCAATGTTATAGTGATTGACGTACAAGCAACGTGCGCCGAGTTGTGCGGAAGCAAATCGCAATCCGACGCAGCGGATAATCTGTTTCATACCTGCAACAATATTGGAGAGAAGCTGTGCTTCTTGCGCAAAGCAGACATGAAACCGCTTTTGGAAAGGGATGGGTGAGTATGAAAATCAGCCAATTGCATCTGTCTGATTTTATGCTGTTTCAGCAAGCCGATTTTCAGTGGTCGCCGGGAATCAATGTGATTTGTGGCACAAACAGCACGGGCAAAACGGCGCTGATAAAGCTGATGTACAGCCTGCATAAGTCCTATGAACAGTGGAACTCCACAGAGACGAAGGAAGCGGCGTTGAACAGGTTTTCCGAAAAGCTGTGCGGCGTATTTCGCCCGGACAACGGGAAAGTGGGCAGACTCGTGCGCCGAAAGCAGGGCAGCGCCCAAATGACAGCCTCGATGGGCTATGAAAACGGCACGAGCATTGATGTAAATTTCGGGAATCGAGCAAGCAAAATTTCCACACTTGCCTTGCCGAAGATGGAGCATACGGCATCGCCTGACCATACGGCGGTGTATTTTCCGCCGAAGGAAATCATTTCGGCAACGGAGAATTTCACGTCGCTGTATGAGGAATACCATATTGCGTTTGAGGAAACGTATTATGACCTTGCAAAGCTGCTGGATCGTCCGTTGAAGCGCGGGAAAAATTCCGATGAGCAGAATCAGGTGTTAGCCAGTTTGGATGAAATTCTCCACGGGACAACGGTGCAGCATGATAAAAAATTTTATCTCAATGCAGAAAATGGCAGAGAATTTGAAATGGGGCTTGTCTCCGAGGGCTATCGCAAGCTGGCAACCATCACCTATCTCATTCGGAATGGCTGCCTGAATGCCAATTCGGTGCTGTTCTGGGATGAGCCGGAGACGAACATGAATCCCGGCATGATTCGCCCGCTGGTGGATGCTATGATGCAGCTTGCAAAACTCAAGGTGCAGATTTTCATCACAACACATGATTATTTCCTCCAGCAGTATCTGAACATGTATATGGCATTTCCGGAATCCAACACTGACCAGATTGACATCCGTTTCTTCTCCCTTTTCTTTGAGGATGGCGCAATAAAGGCGGAAATGGCGGATACCATCAGCGAACTTCAGCACAACAGCATCATGGAAGAATTTGATGCGATATACAACAGAGAGCAGGGATTCATCTATGATCGTATCAGAGAGTGATATCGAATTTACGTTCGGCGAGCAATATGGCAATTTGGTGCTGAAGTATGATGATACGCCGTATTATACCGAGCGGTTTAACGCACAGCCCGGCGCAAAAGCTGTGGATTTTATTGCGGTATCGGACAAGCACTATGTGCTGATTGAGGTGAAAAACTGCATTGGTGATGAGTCGGGCAACCGCTGGCGGATTGCTCCGAATAATCAGAAGCGCGACACGGCGGGCGCTGATGGACGCGACGTATCCACAAGAGACAGCCTTGATATTGAAGTTGCCCAGAAAACGGCGATGACGCTGGCGGGCATGGTGGGTGCATTCAGCAATCCAATGCCTGCGACGAAGCATGCATCGTGTGATGCGTTCGCACGAGCATTGTGCAGTCAAGAGATTGCAAACGGTCAGCGAAAAATCGTGGTGGTACTGGTGCTTGACGGGAAGTTTGCCTGCGCGAGCCGCGATGAGCATACCATCAGACGACGGCTGCGGGAGGAACTTGAGAAGAAAATCAAGTGGCTTTCTGCAACGGTGCTTGTGACCACTTCTGATGAGCTGGAGCAAATGGGGCTGCACATTACGGCATCAAGAAACAGCAGATGAGCAATTGATGAAAACTGCATACTTTCTCACGGCGACTTTCCCCTGGAAGCCGCCGCATTTTTTTGCATCCGGGCATAATACTATTTCCAAATTCACCTGCACATCTGCTCGTGTCTTGGCGCATTCTCATTTGGAACCTGGAAACGCGCAAAGAGGAAATCCGTAAAGCCGAGGCGGAAGCGGCATTCGAGCGTAAGCGAAATTGTATACAACCAAGCAAGCCCACCGACCGCCTGTACAAATCACAGGCAGCCGATGGGCTTGCTTTCTTGCATTATTTCGCTTGTACACCATTTCCGCCTGCTTCTGCGCAATCAGGCACAGTTCCGCCGCCTTGAAGGCGCGCGCCTGCGTCATCGCGTTTTCCATACGGTTCAGGCTGTCCAGAATCAAATCGCCGAAGAACGGGTAGCCCGTCACCCCGGTCGCGTTGATGTACTGTTCGCCTTGGTCGTTGACGAGGAACACATGGTTGCCGCCGTCGCGCTCCGTGCCAACGTCCCCATACTTGCGGATTTCGATGTACCTCTTCGTTCCGATGATGGTGCGCCCGTCGCCCCACCTCCGCAAGCCGTCCGGCGTGAACCAGTCCACACGGAAGTAGAACGTCGTGCCGTTTGCACTGTTGATGGCGCAGTCGGCGAAATCATCGAATTCCGGATACTGCGGGTGCGCGTAGTTGGCAATGCGGCTGCGGGAGACTGTGCCGTCCTCAGCGCCCACGTAGTACAGATACTGTCATGTCTGTTTTCAGAATCTTGCCATCCGGCACATTCTCCCATGTGGTCAGCCCCATGCTAGTCTTGAAGCCGACGGCAATAATGGCTTGTAGGTTATAGTGCTTGGTGCTGTAGCTTTTTCCATCCGCGGCAGTTATTAAGTATTTCTTAATAACTGATTCCTCGCGCAGCTCACCATCCTCGAAGACTTTCTTCAAGTGCTGATTGATAGCTGCTACAGACACGTCATACAATGTCGCTATCATCTTCTGCGTTAACCAGATATTCTCATTCTCGTAGCGCATCTCGAAGCTGACGTCGCTCTCGCCAGTGGCGGCGACAAAGGTCAGATATTCCGCGGCAGAGCTGCGAAGGGCAAGCTCCTTTTCGCTCTTTCTTGCAAGCACAGCAATAGCTTCCTTGCCCTGTTTTCCATGATGATTATATCATGTGCTGTCTAATTTTTCAACATGCTGTCTGCATCGATTGTCCGATTTTCCAATGGATAATCGATGGATTTGTCCGTTTTTCCATAGCAGCGATTACTACACGAACAAAACAGCAGCAGGAACTCCCCTGTCCCTGCTGCTGTTTCTCTTTTCACTCATCCTATGATTTCCTCGCGCACAACCTCCTCTACCCTGCCGCAAATCATCTCCATCCTCCGCACCCACTCCATCTGCTCATTTTTCTTCATCTCCTCATTCACGCCTTCCGCCTCCGCCATCTCCCGAACAAGCATCGCCGCCCGCTCTTCGCACTCCTTCTGCACGGATTCCAGCAGCGCCGCCAGTTCATCCGCCCAAATCAGCCTAATATACTCGTGCGGATGCTTCTCCTGCAAATAGCGCTCATACAGGGATGCCCACTTGCCATTGGGCGACTTATCCCCCAGCATACAAGTAGGAAAGTAGTAGTCGCCCACAAGGGTGTAGTGAATGCCGTTCTCCATGATTTCGGCGGGCAGTTTGTTCGTCATCGTCATTTTCATCAAGCAAACCTCCTGTGCTTATTGTCGCCTTGGCATTGAACCGCATACACAGCACAGGGGCTAAAATTGTTCCGTTCATGATGACGGGGTTATTTCGGGGTTATTAGGCACTTGTGAAAGTGCCGCAAAGCCTTGTGACGCAAGGGTTTGCGGGTCGTCGAATGCTTTTCATGGGGTTCAAGAGGTGAAGGTGCTAATCTCCTCAACAAGTTTCCACCTTTTGTGTATCAAAATATCAAATTCGCACTTTTTAGAGGACGAAATGAGGATATAGAAATGCCCTCCGCGGTTGTGAGTAACCGGCGGAGGGCATTTTTTACACTTTTCTGCCAACCATTTCTTTGAATTGCGCCTCGGTGATGCGCGAAATTCCCAGCGATTCGGCCTCCCGATTCTTCGCTGTGCCCGAATCCGGCGTGTTCGTGATGAGGTAATTCACGTCGCGCGAGAGCCTCTCCGTCAGCGTCGCACCGCACGCTTCCAAGCAGGCTTGCAGCTCGTTGCGGTTGGCGAACGTCTTGAGCCTGCCTGTGACAGCGAACGTTTTCCCGCTGATTTGCTCAATTTGTTCCGCATCAAACAGGAAATTCGTCACATTCGTGTCGAGCGTTTCTTTCTTCTGCTGAACTTTTGCCTTGTCCTTTTCGGAAACGCTGCTGTTGGCATAGTCCAGCACTGCCGCAATCAGCTCCGTATTGCCGCTGTCCTGCACGGCTTTTGTGAATGCGTCCAAATCCTTGGCGAAAATCAGCTTTTCACGAAGCATCAGGTAGAACAAATCGGGGTGCTCAATCGCCATACCTGCCAGCTTCAGTGCTTTTGTTTTGATGTATTTCGCATACACTTTGCCGTTTTCGTCGGACCAGTCTCGTTTGTCCTCAACAAATCCGATTACAACACTGAGAAGAAATTTGGTGCTCATGCCTGAAATATCGGGGATGTGAAGGATGATGGTTGTCTTCGTTTTAGGCAGTATGGTTTGCAGCTGCTTCGCGAAAGAAGAAGGGCAGGTGAAGTCTTGCAGATTTTCACATTCCGTGAATGCTGGTGCTTCGATGGAAGTAACGGAATCAGGAACGCTTATGCTCGTCAGTCTGCTGCAGCCACTGAACGCCTCTTCCCCGATGGACGTGACGCTGTCCGGAATGCTTATGCTCGTCGGGCTGCTGCAGTTACTGAACACCTCTTTCCCGATGGACGTGACGCTGTCCGGGATGCTTATGCTCTTCAGGCTCTTGCAGTCTTCGAATGCAAAATCCCCGATGGATGTAACCGAATCCGGGATCACCACATCCCCACCCTTCCCGTATACTCCACCAGCTCACCATTTTCAATCCGAAAGTCGCTCATTTTCCTTTGCGCTCCTTTTCTTTTCGTGCCTTCTCCATCCAATCGTAAAACTGATGAATGTTGGCGTAATAATCGTGTCCAAAACGGCTCTTCTTCTCAATCATCGGCTCAATTCGGCTCTTTATCGTGCCGTCCAAGTAGCCCTGCGCCAGTTCGTAAACCACGTTTCGATCATAAATCTTCTGGTTTACACCGACACAGAAATGCTCGATTCGCGCAACATAGGCGCTTATCTGCTTGTACTCTTCGGAACGTGTGTTCCTCGCAATCTCCGCAATTTGCTTGGGCATGTACACGTTCAAATGATCCAGCACCTGCTCTTGCAGCCGATTGTATGCTTCCAGTGTCGCCTGCTTTCGGTCTCGGACTTTCGTCCAGATGAACGTATACAGCGTGAACCCCGCCGAAAACAAGGATACTACAAGTGCGGCAACGGATAAGGCTGTATCCATCTGCTTTTCCTCCGCGTCATTTATTGGTGCTTTCAGCCATCTCCTCCACCTCTTTCCTCGTCAGCACCAGCTTCATCGCCCACACCGGCACTTCGGGAATCTCGCAGCCATCCTCCACAAACACAAACGCGGTCTTATAGGCGGGCATCCGCTCTGGGAATAAGCCGTAGCCATCCGTGAAGTAAATCAGCCCCTTCAGGTTGGCAAACTCCCCGTCCCGAATCATCTCATCCACCCGCTGGAATACCGGGCGGAAGTCCGTTCCGCCAAGCCCCTTGATGGCCATCGTTTGCAGATAGTGGTCAAACTCCTCCCGCGAGGTGATTTTGATGTCCTCCTGAATGTCCTCGTCGCACTGGATGATGTGGACGTTGATGTGGCTGAAAAAGCTCTCCGTGCTTTGCAGGATGTTGTACGTCTTCTGCAAAAACGCCTGCACCTGTTCGCCCATCACCGACCCAGACGTGTCAATCGCGATGACGAACTCGCGGATGCGCTTCACGTCCTTGTATTCCAGCGGCTCAATGAGCGGCATCCGCTTTTCGGGGAAAAGCTGCATCCCGTAGCTGTAAAACACATAGTCGAACTCATCGTCATTGATGCGCATGGCCTCGCCCATCACGGCGAATTTCTTCAGGAACGCCGTGTAGTCGTACTTTTCCCGGTTGACGGCGCGGAGATTCTGCATCATGCCGCCTGCCTCGTCGCCGCGCTGCTTGTGGAACGTCTCCAAGTCGGTCTGCATCTGCTCGGCAATGTGCTGCCAGTCCTGCAAGAGGGCGGATAGCGCCGCTTGTGCCTGCGCCGTGCTGGCATTCTCCTGCTGACCGTCGTTCGGCTGATCGTCGTTCGGCTGACCGTCGTTTGGCTGATTGTCGTCCGGCTGACCGTCGTCCGGCTGGTCGTCGTCCGGCTGGTCGTCGTCCGGCTGACCGCGCTGTGACGTACCTGATGTACCGCCACCGTTATCCACCGCTGCTTGCTCCTCCGCCATAGCAACGCGCGCAGTCGGTGCATACCAAAGTGCGTGATTATCCGGCGAAAACAGGCGCTTCAGGCGGGCAAATTCCGTTTCGCTCGGCGGATTCATCCGCAGATACGCGTAGATTTTCTCCGCCGTCAGCAGGTTGTTGACCCTCAGCACAATCTGCTGGAGGACTTGCACCTGCCCTGCCGCCTGCGCGTTCGTGAGCATCGGCAGATTCAAGTCGTTAATGACCCCCTCCACCGCCATGTCGCACGCTAAATTCCACAGCGGCTGCAGCACGCTCGGCTTCACCTCGAAGTGTCGGAAAACGCCGTGGAGGATTAGGGATACCCCTCATAATTGAGTCCAACCCAGCTGCGTCATCCCTGCCGGGCAAAAATTCCGAGAAAAGGTGCAATTCAAGCGCATTGTTTGCACGAGAAATAAACCTCGTTACGCTAAGTGGAATGACCGAACGACAGAGCGGAAAAGGCGCAAACCGGTGGCGCAGGTGAATCTGGAAATAGTATTATGCGGGGCACACCAAAAATCCTCCCATGCGATTCTTCTACTCGCATAGGAGGTGGCTGGGTTAATCACAGGAGCTTTCCATCGGGGAACACCCGTTGTTCATGTGTGGGCATCCGAAATATATCATTAGATAGAGGGGTCACACAGGCAGATTGGATGCCTTCATCATTGACACGCCGCCCATCCCCAGCGTCGTCTTGACACCAATCCCGGCATAAGGGGCAAAGCTGTACAGCGTTGTCCACAGCGCCATCATGGGCGCAGGCAGGCGCGTTTCGATGCCAATCCGTCCTTGAAATGCAGGAAGCCGCACTTGCTTCATCGGGTAGCGGGTGGTGTGCAAATTGTAATCCACAATGTGAATGCCGCGCAGAAGTGCCTGAAAAGCATCTTCGTCATCCATCAGAGCTTCAGGAAAACTGACATTCCAGCGGGTGATAAGGGAATGCAAAATCAACGATTCCTGCGGGAAAATCACATAACGCTTATCCTGCTTGAACGTTGTGGGCGTCTGAAAGTGGATTGGAAAAAGCTGAACGTTTGACAGCGATTCGCCGCACTTCAATAGATGCTGGAAGTTCGGGATTTCCACGGTACTTCCTGCGGTAGCAACCAGTGTGCCGCTTCGCAGGGCAATGACGGAGAGCGCATTCAAGACAGGGGAAAATATTTCGACCATCTCGTCGGTCATGAGGTTGACCACCCATTCGCCGCGATTGGCCGCAGCATTCCAAAGAATATACTGATTGAGTGGACGGGTAGCTTGCTCGTGGAGCGCCGTACCAACTTCCGTCGGCACTTGTGACAACAGCCATGCGTAAAGCGGATAGGCAATCGACGCATTGAGCCCAGCTTGCTTGCTTTCCAAGCTGATTCGGTATTGTTTTATCATAAAATATCCACCTTGCATGGACCGAACGGGAATAACTCCTGATGATACAGTCCATATTTCATAGTATGCGGGGAGATGCCCAGTGCAGGGTCTTTTTCATGATGATGCGCACGGAAAGACTTGCTCATGAACGCAGAAACATGCTGCAAAGCAAGTTGCTTTCCCTCATAGGGGTACGACAGCGTTTTGCTGAAAAAGCCGGCGCCGCCGCCAAGAAAGAGCGTGGCCGGGGCAAGCTGGTAATGCGCATGGTCAGGCAATGTAAAATGTTCAGCATACGTTTCCTGATGGTATGCGGCAAAAGTTTGGACGGCATGCAGCAAGGATTCCTTGGTAATTCTACCGTGCAGGATGGACTGATCTAACGTCAGCGTAGTATGAATCAGCTGCCCCGGTGCAATGCACTCACGGCAGACAGGCAGTTTGCGGACAGCGCCGCTGACGCTGGCATCGCACTTGCAGCTTAAACACATGGCACTGTCTGCGATGACTTGACTGTCGGAAACAGAAAGTCCGCGCAGAAGGTCTTTCTGCGGTGTATCGCGCTCAATCTGCGGATACAATTGATGGAGATAACGTGCTTCAAAAGCGCCCCTTGGCTTCTGCCAATCAAGAGGGGCTTTTTTGCTGCCATCCTGCTGAATCATGGAAAACAGCAGGGCAGTACGCAGCGCGCCTTTGATACTGCTGCCGGGAATGTACACCTGATTTGCTGCGTTGCGGATAAACGGCCGAATTTCCTTGCACGAATGATTTTCATCAAGTGCATCGGCACTGCGGAAGGTGCAGCGCACAAGCGCATGCTGCTCAGCGGGAGAAAGCGCAATGCTGCTCTTGAAGAAGCTTCCTAAATCTGTGTCCGCACCAAGGCAATAGGCCTCAAAACGCTCCAACTGATTTCGACGGAGAAGAAGGGCAAACAGCCGTTCTTCATCAATATAGGAGATGGTATTGCCGTTCAGCATGTAAAATTTTTTCGGGATGACTTTGCCGTCCCCGATGTGGAGCAGCCCTTGCGTTGTCAGCGTCAAGTCAAAGCATTGAAGCGTTCCTGATTCAATCATGCCTTCACCCCCAGAAACATCGGCTTGGAATAGCGGTAAACGGGGTGATTGCCCGATTCGGCAACGGTGTACAAATCCCCGTGATAACGCTGCGTACAAGTTGCGCCGGCGGCAAGGTAATACTGCGTTTGCTTTTTGAATGGCTCTGCATTAAATGTGTTTGATTGGATGAAACCACTCCGGCGAATCAGCCGATACTGCGCGTGCTGCATGGTTTGTTCCAGCTCATCATCGCGCGGCAAACTGGTTGTCAGCAGCAATTGATAGGGCGCAGATGCGTCCGCCAGCGCATGTTGGAGGAATACCAGCTGGGAATCATCAGAATCGTCCAAACGAATCTGCTCTTCGACGGTAAAACGCCCGTAGCCGACGCTGGTTTTTCCGCCAATGCCGGACAAACCAAGCACCGTAAACAATTCGGCGCAATAATCCAGCCGACGCTGCTCCTTGCAGCCAATCAGCACATACAAACCGCAATCGGGAAAGAAGCGATATGCGCCCACCTGATAGGGAACGGCATCCGTTTCGTCGGACACGGCGGCCTGCGTTCTGCCTGCAAGTGTCCCGAAAGCATCCGGCTGCGGCTGATAGGAGGCTTCTCCGGCAATAGAACGCCAGAAATCAGAAAAGCTGCGAGCGGAAATCCATGCAAGTTTTTTCATTGCTTTGCGGCTGCCCTGCGGCATGTCCTGTTTCTGCGGGAGACGAGAAAAAGTCCTGCAAGGCTTGGGCAGGTAGTAATCAACACCGTGCGCGGTACGATGCCACGGCATACTGTCACTGAGCAGCAATGAACCATCCGCAGCCTGCTGAAGGAGCGAATGGAGTCCATCAATGCCGTGGAGAGACAATGCAGTGTGGCAAAGTGCGGAAAAGAGCGTATCGGCATAGAAATGATCTTCTGATGTGAATAAGGAAAGCGCGGAATCGGAAGTGCCGAAGTGAGCAAGGCCATCAAATCGCAGACGAATTAGGGAATAATTCATAGTTCTCGGCCTCCTTGAAAATGTCCATCAACGTTTGGTCGGAGGTTTCATCCTGAAAATGCTGGAAAGAAAAATCGGAAAAGCCGACCCGCCCGCTGCCGCGCGAACCATGACCGCCCAGATAGTCCATCTGAAGCAGCTTCATGCCAAGCGCCAGCAGCTGCAAATCGGGGGTCAGCTCACTGGAATTTTCAATATCGTACACAATGGTGCAGCCAAACTGAACGCCTGCTGTAACGCGTTCAATTTGCCGCGGATTAGCTTGGCTGGTTTGACGGTTAATGGTGTTTTCCGCCTTTACTTCCGTCAAACCAATGCTTGCAAAATCGCTGGCATTGGATACAAAGCAGTCAGCAAACTGAAGCCGGGAACGTTTGACAGGCGCAGCGGAACCGAAAAGCCGCAGAATGGCGGAGTCGTCATCCTTGTGGTCGGGCATATGCTCAATATCCTTGCATTTGCTGCGAACAAGCAGCGTGCGGATTTTTCCCTTCAAACTGCTGCCGGGAATAATGGGCCGATTGGTGTAAGGGTCGCGAACAACCGGGCTATCCACTGCGCCAATGGCAGAAAAGGCAGAGGAATCCCCAATATGCAATCCTGTTTTGACGGTCAAAACGCAGTGGATGATAATTTTTCCGTACATTGTTATGCTTCCCTCCCGCCGAAGTATTTATGATAAGCAACCAAGGCTTCCATGTACTGCGCAAAACGAATCATCTGCTCGCGGCTGCTGCCGATGCCTTTGATATACGAAAGCAAATTCGCGCTGGTGACAAAATCCTTAATCTTGGAATCCTTGCCGGCATCGTAGACAATGCGCACGCGCAAATTCAGCAGTTTTGTGCAGCTTTCCGGCTTCAGGCCGATTTCGCTGCTGCGGCTTTCTACATTATAGATATCGTTGGCAATGCTGAACCAGTTGCGCAGCTTGGATGTTGTGATGCTTTTTGAATTTGCGCTCATCAGCGTTTCTGCAAGATCAACATAGTTTGCCGGGATTGCCTTGGGTTCAACCGGAGCGGCAGGCGCAGGTGTGAAGCCGCCTCTGGATGGCTGCCGCTGATTGTTATAGCTATTGTAGTTATTGTTGTAAGCCATTTGAATCTTCCACCTTTCTGTTCAAGTAGACATATAGGTAGATGGCAGTGATGAGCTGGTCGCGCTCTTGCGGAATGGCTGCCCAGCGGTACACCGCCTTGGAGAATGCGTCGTACTGTGCGCTTTTTTCCTTATCAAAGCTGCTTGGCTTCAGGCGTGCCAGCAGATAGGCTAACCGTGCCAGATTCAGCTTGTCTGTGGATGCGAGACGAAGCAGCTGCGTGATGTTGTACAGGAAAGCCATCCTGCGCTCATCCTGCCCATCGAAAAAGGTTTTCAGCGCCTGATATTTTTCGCCCAGGACGGCGCTGGTAAAGACAGTCCACGAATAGGTGTGATGTTCCTGCGGATCAAACAAGGCAATCGCATTTTTGCCGGGCTCGTTTTTGGCGTGCTGCTCCAAGGCGGCCGTTTCTTCGGCAGCCATGCGGATGGGATATTTCGCATCGTACATCCCAATGCCTGCGCTGATGGTCAATGCGCCGGATGTATAAGCATGGAAAGCATCCGCAATCCGCGTTGCCGCGGTGATGACGTCATTCCACGCGCCCAGCAGAAACACATCGTCGCCGCCAGAATAAATGACGGCAATTTGCAGCGGCTTTTGTTCATTCTGCGTTAGCACAAGGTTCATATAACGCTTGAAGAAGAGCGACATTTGCCGAGAAAACGCGGTCGTTCGGGAGAGTGTGACGAAATGATACCGTTCCTTCGGCAGCGGCTTGTCCTTCTGCTCAAAGCCGGAAATGAACGCTTCGCCCAGATTGTCCACATCCATGCGGCAGATGGCAAGGCGGCGAATCCCCTCGGACTGCGCCGCCAACGATGTGTTCAGATTGCTGGCATAATAATCGCACAAGTCGAGCCGTGTGCAGATCTGCGCGCCGAGAATGGTGCGATTTTTGCCGTACAAGCGAATCATCTGCCGGTCTTGCGCAATTTGCTTGGCGGCTTCGTCCTCCGTCAGCAAAAGCAGGGAAACATCCTGACCATTGCGGTCAGGCAGGGTCAAGTCGTATGCGGATGAATCGCGGGTGATGCAAAAAGCGGTATACTGCGGATTCTGCAATTTGCGCGAAATGTTCTCGAATGCACGGCACCACGGGCAGCGATTCTCCTGCAAATTGTCCACGCGCCCGCAGACGGTGCATTCGCGCCCGGAAAGCGCATCGGCAAACTGATTCAAGCGCTTGATTTGCGCAACGGAATAACGCTGCAGCTTATGCTGACTGAGGACAGCGGAAGCCTTGGCGAAAATCTCCTTGTAGGGGGATTCTTCCGCGGGGCGATTGCACAGCGCATCAGCACTGCACGGACACCAGCCGTTGGCAAGGAAAAGCTGGATACCGAACTGCGCAATCAGCCAGTCATTTGTCTTTCGATTGACTTCACGCACTGTGGCTCTGACGGCATCCGTGTTGGGCAGCAGCAGATAACAATGCCCGCCGCCGCTGTAAAGCAGATTCGCACGGCTGAGACCGCACGCATCCAGCACAAGGTCGATGTAATTCTCCATGAACAGCTCCAGAAAGAAGGAACGGCTGCGGAGTGCGCGCTGTGCGCCGCGGGTGGCGACGGTGTAAATGAATTTCTGAATGCCGGAAATATCAGCGGTGTACAAAAGAAAAACATTGGTTTTGCGGAAATCAGAGGTGGGAGACTGCAAATAGTCCCGCCAATTGTCAATCCCCTGTGCCAGCAGATATTCGCTGATGCAGGCGCTGACGGCAGCGGTAACTTTCAGATGGTCATACAGCGAAACATCCTCGCTTTGTGCGCGATAGGTGCTGGCAGGCACGGTGGACGTGCATTCTTCCAGCAAGGCAAGCAGCGCATTCAGCCATTCCGCGCCATAGCCGATGTGCGATAAACCCTGCTCAAAATGGTGGAGGAGCTGCTCATAGTCGCTTTTCGCAGCGGATGCGGCGGAAACGGGAAACGGAACGCTGCCGCTTGGCTGAATAGGAGCGACAAACTGTTTGGGATGTTCGCCATTAGGATGCGAGAAAATGGACAGCAGCGGCTGTGAAGCATCATAATCCTGATTGCCCGATTCGATGCCGCGGCGGTCGATGGAGGCAGCAATTGAGTCGGCTGCACAAGTGATATAGGCGGGATGATTCACCGGCAAGGAAGCCGCACGCAGCTCCTTCTCGTGATGATACTGCACACAGGTGAGAAAATTCTGCGCTTTGGGATCGGCAAAATGTGCTTTCAAGTATTCCGCGCCTGCGAACGCGTGCGTGCGTTTCCCCAGTCCAGTGCGCCAGACAAGTTTGCCGATGTCATGCAGCAGACCGGCGAAGGTTGCCTGTAAAGTTAATTCGTTCAAAAAACCACCTCCGTTAACAAGAAGGAAAAGTTCACCATGAAGTATAGCAGAGAATGTGCGAATTGTCAATAAAATGACGGAAATTTGCCAGAGAAAACATATGGACGGAGTCCCCTCGCGGGGATAAGCTGTATCCCTTTGTGATTGAAATCATCCGAGAGAAGTTCCGGTAACCGTCCCCTCGCGGGGCTAAGCTGCATCAACGAGCAACTTAAATCTCTTGTGAATTTCTACAAGTAACCGTCCCCTCGCGGGGCTAAGCTGCATCCAAGTTCGCGTACTTCACTTCTTCTCCGGGACAGTCGTAACCGTCCCCTCGCGGGGCTAAGCTGCATCATGAAGGACGGTCGCTGGATCCTCTTCGCAACTGAAGGTAACCGTCCCCTCGCGGGGCTAAGCTGCATCACATTGTTTCAGAGTATGACATCGAAGCGCAGTCGTAACCGTCCCCTCGCGGGGATAAGCTGCATCAGCAAAACCCCACAAAAGAAGCTGTGCTGATAATGGAAGAATAGCACAAACAGCAGAAAAAGTCAAGCGAAAGTTCGACAAAATGACACCCCAAACTGGTCAAAACAATCCCAAAAGCGGTGCGAAGCTCTGAAAAAGCTGCCGATTTGGCGCACAAAAATTAGAGGTTCACAGTGCCCAGCTGCAAATGCGCCTTGATGTAGTCGTTGCAGCGGTCGTAAATCCTGAAAAGCGACTTGTCGCACACATCCGGGTATGCCTGTGCCAGCAGTTCGCCTAATTTCTGCACAATTTCAGCAGAACCATAGTGCTTGATGCCGAAGAAGCAATCGTGCTTGATGTCCTCTTCCAGCACAGCATGAAGCTGATGCGCGGCTGTGTTGCGCTGCGCTGTATTGAGCGCATTGCAGGCACGAAGGAAATTCCGATGCGCGTCGGAGAGTGTATCTGTGACAAGCAGCATAGAAATGCCAAGAAAGATGCTAAAATTTTTGTAATCAAGCAGCGTTCTCTGCGCTTCGGTTTGAAGCCTTTTCATCAGTTCTGGTTGCTTGCTGTTCAGCACATCCGTCGCGACATCAATTCGACCGTTATTCTTTTTCAGATAGCCAGCAAATTCTGTCTGCATAAGCAGGGTATATAGCAACTCCGTCAAAAACGGATTCAGCCGCAGCACAAATTCCGAATACCGCCCCAGTTTTTGCAGATTGCGCAGCAGCAGATAATACTCGCTTAAGTCGCGATAATGCGAATCACTTTTCATCGCTGGATACAACGGAAAGCCTAAATCCGTCAGCTCCTTTGACAGCTTGTAGGCTTCCTCGCTTTGCAAGTTGTTTCTTGCGTTCAAATGCTGGAGCAGCGTTTGCAGCTGTTTGGGTAAATTCTGCGACATATCCAGCATGGCGTCATAGTCCTGCCGCTCCAGCAGCTTCAGCAGCTGATGGCGATGGCGTTGATGCTTGATGGCAAACATTTCCGGCTCGGACGTTCTGTTGCGCCGTTCGCCTTCCGGCAGGCAATCCGGCTCATCATCAAAGTTTGTTTCCAACTCATAGTCAACGTTATATGTTTCGTTGTCCGTGCGCGGCGGGTCTTTTTCGCCTTTCTTTTTCTGCGGGCCATCAACCTGAACCCCTAACACATGGTAAGGGGAATCAACCGCAAGGAACTGCATCAGCGTTTTCATTTGAGGCGTGCCAGAACTCAGGTTCAGCAGAATGCGGCAATTCGGATTCTCTACGGCAGCAGAGGTGAAATATTCCAGCAGCGGCTCTTCGACGAGGTCAATCTTTGAAACGTCATCCAAACCGCTGTTGTGGATGATAAGTTCAGGCTGATAAACCACACCATGCGCCGCACAGTATTCCTGCATGTGCTGGAAAGTCTTTTCAAAGCGGTGATCTTGTGCTTCCAAGTCGGCGATTTGCTGGCTGAGGAAGAGATATACTCGCTTCGGGTGATAATAGCGCATGATATGCAGAATGCCGCCGTCGCGATTGCCGCGAACAGGGTCGCTCGTTCCTGCACAGGTAAACAGAATGTCATCCATTGTGATACCTCCTAACGGTGGTGGGGAGTGTGGCATAACCGTCCCTTTGCGGAGATGCAAGTCGTCGGCAAGGGGCTGCAGAAAAAGCAAACGCTACAATAGGAAGATAACATAGGCAGCAAGAAAAGTCAAGCATTTAGGAACCATGTGATGCCAGATGTTTTCACTGCCGATTCAGGTATACCGAATTCAAACGGCTTCTCGAACTTTTCGGCGTTTGCTTTTCTCCGCACCATTTGGAACATTCCTTTGTTTTTCTCTTGTTCTTATTTTCCCTCTGTGTCCTCTGCTTTGCACATTTCATGTTTTTTTGTTCATCGCCCCTTTACTTTTTCTTAAAATGATGATACTGAAGGCGTTAAGGGGATTGAATTCCATCCTGTCGCGCTGAACCGCGTGTAAAAGAGTGCCGTCATCAAGTAATCAGTCGTGTGCGCTTTTAGAAGAGGCTGAGCCAATCTAAAATCGTATCGAAATCTTCAGGCAGAGCGGTTCTCTTCAGGCAGACCGCTCTGCCTCTTGCATCTGGAAACAAACGAATGAAACAGTTAGAAACCTGCCGCCGGTGCAGGCAGCGGAATACGTCCCTGTCGCCGGGGACTTTGCGCAGTTGGAGCAGGCAGACATTGCGACCGACACCAACTATGCTTTCCAAGGCTACTGGAAGGGTGTCGCAACGCACTTTGTCCGCAACAAGCGCGCCATGATTGGCTGATTCTGGTACTACTGATGATTTTTCTGGCGTTCGTCGCGCCGCTTTTCAGCGGATATGCGTATGACGAAATCGTCACAGCGCTCAATGCCAAGGGACGCAAGAAGGCCGCCGTCGGCATCAGCCCGCGTGTACCTGCCATCCACGAGATGGTGACGGGCGAACCTTACGACGACATTTATGCCGATAAAACGTTTCTCTTCGGCACGGACGCCGGCGTGGTACATGCCATCCGCGGCATCAATCTGGATTTGCAAAAGGGCGAAACCGTCGCCATCGTGGGCGAATCCGGTTCGGGAAAATCCGTAACGATGAAAGCCGCCGTCGGCTTGCTGGACAGCAACGCCACCATCAACAGCGGCGAAATCCTGTATACATACGATGACGGGCACGGGCAGGACAAAACCGTTGATTTGCTGAAATTGAGCAAAAAGCAGCTGCGCACGGAATACAACGGTCAGCGCCTCGCGATGGTATTCCAAGACCCGATGGCGAGTTTGAATCCGCGCAAGAAGGTCGGCGACATCATCAGCGAAGGCATGGACATCCACCACCGCTTCGCCAATCGGCAGGAGCGCGAGGAAAAAATCAGCGAAATGCTCAAGAAAGTCGGACTTTCGCCGGAACACGCTGCCCGCTATCCGCACCAGTTTTCCGGCGGTCAGCGTCAGCGCGTCGGCATTGCCCGCGCCTTGATTATGAACCCCAAGCTGATTATCGCCGACGTGTGCATTTCCGCGCTGGATGTGTCGATTCAGGCGCAGGTGGTGAACCTAATGAAGGACATTCAGGCGGAAACGCAGTGCGCGTACTTGTTTATCGCACATGATTTAAGTATGGTGAAGTATATTTCCGACCGCATCGGCGTGCTGCATTTGGGCTACATGGTGGAATCCGGTACGAAGGAGGAGATTTTCTCCCACCCGGTTCATCCGTACACCAAGAGTCTGCTGTCCGCCATTCCCCACCCCAATCCCGTGGTGGAAAAGCACCGCGTTGCGCTGACCTACAACTACGCCACCAGCGGCATTGATTACGCCAAAGGAACGGAACATTCCGTCGGCGGCACACACACCGTGCCGGCGACGGATGAAGAGTTTGACGCGTGGACGAAATAACGTGCTATCTTGCCTTCACAAAAACAGCAGCAGAGACGCTTGTCGCCCCTGCTGCTGTTTTAATCTTGACATTATTCTATTCCATTCACCACATGCGCCGGTCGTTTTCCCGCCAGCGCATCCGCAATCTGCCGTGCGCACCCCTCCGCCATCCGCAGCCTTATCTCCTGCGTGTTTGTGCCGATGTGCGGGGTCAGGACAACCTGCGGCAGCGCGATCAGCCGCGGCGGAATGTGCGGCTCATCCGGGTACACGTCCAGCCCTGCGCCGCGCAGGTGCCCCGATTCCAGCGCATCCGCCAGTACGTCGCAGTCCACAATCGCCCCGCGCGCCGTGTTGATGAGGATGCTCCCCTGCTTCATTCGCGCCAGCGCAGAACAGTCAAGCAGCCGGCGCGTCTCCTGCGTCAGCGGGCAGTGCAGGGACAGCACGTCAGACTGCGCCAGCAGTTCCGGCAGGGTCACGCTTTCCACCTGCGGGTGATTCACCCCGTGCCGACTGTACCCGATGCAGCGCATTCCGAGCGCCGCCGCGATTTCCGCCGTCCGCTTGCCGATGCGCCCACAGCCGAGGAGACCCAGCGTCTGCCCGCGCAGACTGCGCCCCATGTTTTTGCCCATGCCGAACAGGTTTTCCGGCGCTTCCTCTCGCGCGCGGAGGCTGTTTTCCCCAATTCTGCGTGAAACCGCGAGCATGAGCCCGATGGCGAGCTCCGCCGTGCTGTCCGTCACGGTGTCGGGCAGGTTCGTGACCGGTATGCCGCATTCCGCCGCCGCGCGCACGTCCACGCCGTCATAGCCCGCGCCATAGCCCGCGATAATGCGCAGCTTCGTCCCCCTGCGGATGATTTCGCCCGGCAGCGCGCCGCACGCAACGACCGCATCCGCCGCCGGAATCAGCGCCGCAAGTTCGTCCATTGAGAACTGCATGAGCGGCTTCGGAATCACGATTTTCTCTCCCGAAAGCAGCGAAAATCCCTCTGCCGGGATGCCGTGCGTCACCAGAATCGTCGCCATAAGCTGCTCCTTTCAAAAAAAGCGCCCGTCATGTGACGAGCGCCATTGCTTATTCTTCAAATACCGTTTCGGCTTCCGTGAAATCCGGGTCAGCCGCCGGCATGTGGTCGCAGACCATGATGAGCGCGTCTTCGCCATTGTCGGCATAATAGCGCTTGCGAACGCCAAGCTGCACAAAACCGAGCGACTTATAGAGGTTCTGCGCGATTTCATTGCTGCGGCGAACTTCCAGCGTCGCGTATGCCGCACCGAGGTTAGAGAGGTATTGCAGAAGCCCGTGCGTCAGGCGTTTTCCCGTCCCTTGCCCGCGGTGTTCCTTTAGCACAGCGATGTTGGTGATGTGGCTCTCATCGAGGATGACCCACGCGCCCGCATAGCCGATGATTTTCCCGTCCTGCACCGCCACGAGGTAGCGCGCAACAGGATTCTTCATGTCGCTGACGAAGGCGTCGCGGCTCCACGCATCGACAAACGTGCTGATTTCCACGGCATACACGCCGTCCACGTCGTCCATCGTCATCCGACGAATCGTGATTTCAGGCATGGAGACCCTCCGTCAGCTTCTTGTTGAGCGCGGCGTTCGGGGCGCGCAGGTAGAGCGGCATGAGCGTCAGGTAATCAACCGTCTCCGTCTCCAGCGACGCAAGGTACGCCACTGCTGCCGGGCGCAGGAACGCCTGATGCGGCTGCGCGAACACGGCGGCATCCCCCAGCAGGGTTTGCAACTTCTGCCGATGCACAGGCATACCGTCGCCGAGGAATAGGAAGCGGTCGCCGAATCGGCTGATTTCCGCCACATAGTCCTCAACCTTCATCGGCGTGTCAGCCATCAGCCGATTCGGGCGATTTTCTCCCGCGGAGAACGCTGCGCCGTACACCTGCCCAGCGCGCGCATCCTGAATCGGGCAGACGACACCGCTGAATCCGCTGATGCCCGCCGCCATTGCTTCCAGCGCGTTGACCGCGACGCAGGGCTTCCCCGCGCCGTGCGCCAGCCCCTTCACCGTGCTGACGCCGAGCCGGACGCCCGTGAACGACCCCGGCCCGACCACGACAGCCAAGCGATCCATGTCCTGAATCGTCAGCCCCGTGGACTGGAAGGCGTTGTCAATCATGGGCAGCAGGTTGACCGAATGCGTCTTGTGGTTCATGACGGCACACTCATGGCGAATGCCGTCCTCCGTCAAAATCGCCACGCCGCACACCGGCCCGGATGTATCCACAGCAAGCAGCTTCATTGTTCTTCCTCCAAGGATATTTCACGGAATCCGCCCATCGGAATAATAGTCACATCGCGCGTCGTTTCGTCCACCGGGGTCAGGCGGATGGCAAGGTGCGTTTCCGGAATGGCTTCAGGGCACTGGCTGGGCCACTCAACCACCGCCACGCCGTCGCCGCCGAGGAACTCCTCCATGCCCATTTCGTACAGCTCCTCGACGCTGTTCAGCCGATACCAGTCGAAGTGATACAGGGGAATTCGCCCGTCGTCGTAGACGTTGAGGATGGTGAACGACGGGCTGGTGACGGTCGCCGTCACGCCGAGCCCCTGCGCCAGTCCGCGCGTGAACTCGCTCTTGCCCGCGCCCAAATCGCCCCACAAAAGAAGCACATCCCCCCTCCGAAGCTCTTTCGCCAGCCTTTTCGCCAGTTCGCGTGTTTCATTGGGAGAATGTGTTCTCATAGTTATGTTCCTTCCTATTATAAGGAGGCGCAAGGGGCGTTGCCCCTTGACCCCACCAGAGACGCTGTCTCTGGACTCTGCAAGGGAGTTCCTCCCTTGACCCTTTTTCGCGATTGAGTTGTGCGCGCTTTCAGGCTGTGTCCGCGTGTTTATTTTCTTTACTTCCGGACGTGCAGCATCGGCGACAGCCGCTTATACAGCACAAACGTCAGCAGGCTCAGCACAAAGCCCTTCAGCAGATTGAACGGCGCCGTCACATACAGCAACACCTTCCATTCCGTATCCACGAACGGCAGTGCCTTCTGCGCCATGCCGATAATCGCTTCCATGTCCATGTGGAACGCGTTCATGTAGAACGGAATCATCATCTTCCAGTTCACCAGCACCGACACCACAATCATGCACAGCGTGCCGACCGCCATGCCGACCAGCGCGGTTTTGCGCGTCTTGTGCTTGCGGTAAATCAGCGACGCGGGCAGGATGAACGCCGCGCTCATGATGAAATCCGCCAGCTCCCCAACATACATGCTCGACGAATACGCCAGACGTGACAAGTCCTTAATCAGCAGAATCGCCAGACCCGGCAGCGGACCCATCGAGAACGCGCCGAGCAGCGCCGGAAGCGTACTGAAGTCGAGCTTGTAGAACGCGACAATCGGGATTTCCAGCGGGAACAGGACGGCGGACAGTGCGCCCAGAATGGCGATGCGCGTCATGTACTGGACAGAGAGATTGGAACGGGTTTTCTGCTTTGTCATAGGACAAGCCTCCTTAAAAATATGCACGCCCCTGAAGCAGGTTCGCTTTTCAGGGGCGGAGCATCACGGAACTTCGGCATACTCGCCGAAATTCCGCGCATATTTCCAGCTTTCCTCTCTCATCCAGACTATACTGTTGGCGCCGGAATTGACTTTCGTCTCACCGGCTCAGCCTTCCTGCCCATTGCGGTGCGGAAGGGTCGCGGGCTGTACCGCCAGTAGGGAATTTCACCCTGCCCCGAAGAAGCTCCAAGTGGCTTGTGCAGTTGTTTCGCGCGTTTCAGCAAAATCTGCCGCCCGCGCCATCGTTATGATAGCACAGGCGGCAGGCCTTGTCAAGATTTTGCCGAAATTATTTCATCATTCCAGCCGCAGTACGGCCGCGCCTTCCGGACGGATGTCCAGCACATTGCAGCAATGCTCCCCAAACGTGCCTTCCATCGTCTCGATGAACTGATTCAGCAGCTTATCCGGCACGAAGTTCAGCGTCGTACCGGCAAATCCGCCGCCGTGCACGCGCCACGCGCCGTCCTTGTCCAGCATCATGTGTTCCGCCATCGCCAGCGCAAGCGACAGGCTCTGATCCTTCGGGTTCGCATAGACGTTTTGCAAATACATATACGACGACCGACCGGAACAGATGATTTCCCACAGGAACGCAAACAGGTCGTTGCGGTCAAGCGCCGCCACTTGACGAACCACGCGCTCGTCCTCTTCAAAGAAGTGCATGGCGCGCAGCAGCGCCCGGTCGCTCACCTTGCCGCGCAGGGTCGGCAGCGCCTGATAGAACTCCTCCGGGCGCACACGGCGCAGGTACGGTTCATTGAACAGTGCCGCCACTTTCTTCATTTCCGCCGGAATCGCCGCGTAATCGTCTGTCAAATCAGCGTGATTGCCGCCCGTCGCCACCACGACCAGCGAATAACCGTACTTGGCGAAGTCAAAGTGCATCGGGCGCACATCGGGGTCATCATGCTTGAAGTCCACCGTCACCAGACCGCCAGCAGAAGACGCCATCTGATCAAGCAGACCGCTGGGCTTGCCGAAATACACGTTTTCGGCGTACTGGCTGATTTTCGCGCGCGTCTTGTAGTCGATGGTGAAGCCGTTGTAGAGCGCGTCAAAAATGGCGCACGTCATCACCTCGAACGCCGCCGAGCTGCTCAAGCCGCTGCCGGACATGACATTCGACGTCACCGCCGCGTTGAAGCCGCCGATTTTGTAGCCCAGTTCCGCCATCCGCGCCGCCACGCCGCGCACCAGCGCATGGGTTTTCCCCTTCTCCTTTTCAACGACATCGAGGTTTCCCAAATCCACCTTGATGGCAGGATAGCCGTCGGAGTGGATTTCCACCATCATATCGTCGCGCGCGGAAACCGCCGAAAGCGTATCCAGGTTGATTGCCGCCGCCAGCACACGCCCGCGGTTGTGGTCGGTGTGGTTGCCGCCAATTTCCGTGCGGCCGGGGGCGCTGATCATCAGCACTTCGCGGTTCTCGTGAAACAGCTCTTCATGCCGTTTGAGCAAACCAATATAGCGTCCCGTCTGCTCCACCAGCATACCGTCGCGGCGGCCATACAGGTGCATCAGGCGTTCCATCACCTCAGGCGATTTTAGGTTGCGGATCATCGTGGCGTACTGATTCATGTTTGTTCCGTCCTTTCATTCAATGGATGGTTTCTTGAATGGTTTGCGTATGTATATACTATTTTCAAATGAGAATGCGCCAAGGTGCGAGCAGATGGTGCAGGTGAATGCAGGAAACAGCATTACTTGTCAAGATGCCATGCGTTGTCATAGGCGTTTTGCCAGATACTGACCATCTCGTCGATGCCAAGCGCCTTCACCTGCGCGCAGAAATCTGCCCACGTTTCATCATTAAGTTCCACGTCACCCGCGACAAACCACGCCATGTGCGTTTCCGCATAGGTGCTGATGCCGTTTTGCAGCTCCGTGACACGGTTCATCTGCTCCTGCGTCAGGTAGAGCAAGGGCATTGCACGCTTTTCCCATTGCCGGACGCGCGCCAATTCCGCTGCCAGTGCGTGCGTTGCGTCATCATCCATCTTCATTTGAATTTCCGCACTGGCGTAGGAGGGCATCGAGGTTGTCCAAATGGTATTCGTGCCCTGCATGGCGACAACTTCCTCCGCCGTGCGGGCATACGCCCATGTGCCATCGTCGTTCCAGTCGTAGTCCTCGCCTTCCTTGCCGACCTGCGCCGCCAGGAAGCCCTCGTCCGTGTAGAGATAATCAACCCATTGCAGCAGTTTTTCCGGCTCTGCGCAGGTGGACGAAATTGCGAACGTGCCGCGATAGAGGTCGCCGGTGAAATCACGGTAAACCTGCTGACCGTTGTACACCAGTGGATCAAGCGCGATATACTCCGACGCGAGATTCACGCCGACCACGTCCTGCGGCGTTGCACCGAAGAACACGCCGTATTTCGCTGTAGCATTGCTGTTTGAGGACGATGACGAGGACGTTGCCGCCTCCACCAGCCGCATGGCCATAAAGCCCTGCGAATCCAGCAGCCCCTCAGTGTACAGCTCGTGCAGCCACGTCAGGAACGCGCGGTTTTCCTCCGTCGTCAGCACTTCGCTGATTTTGCCATTCTGCTCCGTCAGGTAGTAATCATCCGCATTGATGCCGAACGCGTGCGCCAAGAAGCGCAAGTCCCACATGCTCACGAAGGACAGCGGGATTTCGTCGTTCCGGCTGCCATTCTGGTTCATGTCGCGGTCGCGGAATTGACGAAGCACCTCCGTCAGTTCCTCTGCCGTCGTCGGCACGCCTATTTTCAAGCGGTCAAGCCACGTCTTGTTAATCCACATGGTATTGTTCGGCGTCAGTTCGTTGATGCTCGGCAGTGCGACAATCGCGCCATCGGGCAGCGAAACGGCTTCCATCCATTCCGGATTGGCTTCCAGCAGCGCCCAGACGTGCGGCGCGTACTCCGCCAGATACGGGCGCAGGTCAATCAGCTTGCCCGCTTCATAGAACGCCAGCGTCTCCTGCGGGGTCAGCTCCGCCTTGAAGAACATATCCGGCATGGCAACCTCGCCCGCCAGCATTTCCGTTTTCGCCTCCGTCCATGCCTCTCGGCTGACGTATTCGGTAAAGGAGAAGGCAATCCCGGTTTTTTCCTGCATTGTTTGGAAGAATAAGTTCGTGTCCCAGTCATGCTGCGCTTCCGTGCTGCTGGAGGACGACGCAGCTTCCAAGCCGGCGAGCATAATCGGCGCTTCGGCGGCGAAAGCTGTCGGCAGCGCCATTGCTGCCATCAGCACGAAGATTTGCAGAATCGCAAGAAGTTTCCGCACAGTTTTCCTCCTTCAATCAGACGGGCATCTGCCGCGTCTATCTGTCTGTGCTTTATTATAGACCAATTTCACCCGTTTGACCAGTCTTTTTTCACAAAAAAAACAAAATATCTGCTTTTTTTCGTAAACCGTCTCTCTATTGAGTGATGAAAAATATTTCCATGCAGATTTTTTTCATTTTCGGGGCAGGATGGAAAGAGAAATATGGGAGGCGTGGCAGACATGAAGAAAGAAAGGCATTGGGTGCTTCCGGCGATTTGGGCAATTTTGCTGATGCTGCTGCTCGGCGGCGCGGTTTGGGCGTATCAGGCGTTTTCCGTGGCGGATTGGCAGTCGCTTGACCCGTCCCGCCTCACGTCGCTCGCCCAGACCGGCGCCATTCACGATAAGAACGGCGATTACGTCACCTCGCTTGTCGGCAAGGAGAACCGCACCGTCATCGACACGTCGCGTCTGCCCGCGCACGTCGTGAACGCGTTCCTTGCTGCGGAGGATTTGCGCTTCTACAAGCATCCGGGCTTTGACATCACGCGCATCATCGGCGCTATGCTCACCAACGTCCGCGACGGCGCGTTCAGTCAGGGCGCATCCACCATTTCCCAGCAGCTGATTAAGCTCTCCCACCTGTCCAGCCAGAAGACGATTGCGCGCAAGCTGGAGGAAATTCACCTCGCGCTGCAATTGGAAAAGCAGTACACGAAAGACGAGATTCTGGACATGTACCTGAATTTCATCTACTTCGGACAGGGCGCATACGGCGTGCAGGCAGCGGCAGAAGTCACGTTCGGCGTTGATGCGGCGGAGTTGACCCCTGCGCAGGCAGCCTCCCTCGCCGCTGCCATCAAAGCGCCATCCGCGTACAGCCTGCAATCCGCGCCGGAGAGCAACCGCGAGCGCCGGGAGTATATTCTGTCCATCATGCTGGCGGAAAATATGCTGACACAGGCGGAATACGACGCGGCAATGGCGGAGGAACTGACCGCCCGCGGCGCGCCGCAGGTGCAGACAGATTACGGCTGGTTCGTCGATGCCGTGCTGGATGAAGCCGAATCCCGGCTGGACGTGAGCGCCGAAACGCTGCTTGCGGGCGGCTACCGCATCGACACGACGCTCGACCCGGACATGCAGCGCATCATGGACGAGCAGTACCTGACGGATGTCTTTCCCGCTGATAACAAGGACGGCACGCCCGTGCAGGCTGCATCCGCCGCGGTGGACACAAGCAGCGGGGCAGTGCGCGCCATTGTCGGTGGACGCAAGTACGTCACCCGCCGCGGATTGAACCGCGCGACCCAGCTGCGCCGTCAGCCCGGCAGCGCGCTCAAGCCGCTGGCGGTCTACGCCCCCGCGATAGAATCCGCCGGATGGACGTGTGCCAGCGTAATTCTCGATGCGCCAACCGCTTTCGGCACTTACAAGCCGCGCAACGCGGGCAATGCTTACTACGGGAACGTGACCGTCCGCACGGCGCTCAAAAACAGCCTGAACATCCCCGCCGTGAAGGTGCTGCAGGCCATTGGCGTCCAGACTGCGCAGCGCTATCTGCGAAGCGTCGGCATTGAGCTGGATGAACGCGACGCGAATCTCTCCCTCGCCTTGGGCAGCATGACCTACGGCACCTCCCCCATGCAGATGGCGGCGGCGTATGCGCCCTTTGCCAACGGCGGAACATACTACGCGCCGTACTTCATCGAGCGCATCACCGACCGCGACGGCAATGTCATCTACGAGCGCGAAACCACCGGCACGCGCGTGCTTTCGGCGCAGTCCGCGTATCTGATGACGAGTCTGCTCAAAACCGTCATTTCTTCCGGCACGGGCACACGCCTCTCCAGCGCGGGGACACCTGTCGCGGGCAAAACCGGCACAGTCAATGAAAGCGGCGGCGGCAACCGTGACGTGTGGATGGCAGCGTACACCCCGGAATTGTCCACCGCCGTCTGGATGGGCTACGACGAGCCGGACGCGGCGCACCGCCTGCCTAACCGCGTCTCCGGCGGCACGAATCCCGCTTCGCTGGCGCGCAATTTCCTCCGTGCGTGGTATACAGGACGCAAGAAGCCCGATTTCACCAAGCCCAAGGGCATCGTCAGCGCGGACATTGACAAGAAGGCCATCGAGTGGCGCGGCGAACCGATGCTGGCCACGTCGCTCACGCCGAGCGCCTACCGCCTGAATGAGGTTTTCCTCGACGGCACACAGCCGAAGAAGAAGAGTGATGTGTGGAATGCGCCCGCGTCCGCGAAGTCCTTCTCCGTCTCGCATTCTGACGACGGGCAGCCGCTGCTGGTCATTCAGGCCAGTGATGCCGCCGTCTACCGCGTTCAGCGCGACGCTGCCGGAGAGAGCTTCATCCTGACCGAGCTTCGCGCCGCCGCGGGCGAAACACTCTACTACACCGACAACCGTGCCCAGCCCGGCGTAACGTACACATATCGCGTGATTCCCGTGCACGCAGAGCTGCTGGACAATGGCATCCTATTGGAAGGAACGCAGAGCGTGCAGGTGGCGCGGGTGGAGAAGCCGAGTGCGCTGAGCCGGTGGTTCAGCGGGCTTTTCGCCCCAAAGCCGGAGGAAAAGCAAGACGCGGAACTGCCTGCATCGATTTTTGCCCCGTAACAAAATGCGCCGCCGCACCGTAATTTGCTTTCCGGTGCGGCGGTGTTTTGTTATGGATATTCTGCTTTGGGACGCAGGGCTTTCGCCTCTGCGGAGGCAAGTCGGTGGCTTTCCGTTCGCCCCCTGCACCTCTTCGGTACCGTCACTTTTAGGATTCGTCCAATCCTTGTGCGGCGTTTCTTTGCTTACTGCGCAGCTTCCGCCATGTCCGCTAAATCACCCTGCGGCAGGATTTCCGTCACTTCAAACGGGACATTGTTGCCAGTGAAGTAGAACATCAAGTCCGTTGTGTTCTGGCAGTTTTCCAACTGCGCCGTCGGGAAATAGCGCACCTGCAGGCACGAAACGCCGTTCTCCATGCTCGACATCACCAGAATCGGCGCGCCTTCATCGTACAGCAGTACGTACATGGCATTGGTGCGTTCGTTCAAGTCAAGGTACAAGTGTTTCTGCGTGGCTTGGTTCATAATCAGCGAGTAGCGCGCGTCGATTTCTTGCATCAGTTTCTGGAAATTCTCCGCTTCCGTCTTCAGGGATTCATCCGGCGTATCCGTCTCACTCGTTTCGTCCGTGAAGAGGCTGTCGCTTTCCTCATTCTCGTCCTCTTCCTGCTGATACAACGTCCGCACGCCCGCGTTGTATTCGTCGTACATGGCAAAGAGTGTTACCATGTGATACATTTCCATTGCCCACGAGCAGGTTACCTCGTACAGCACCTGCGGCGCTTCTGAACGGTAAGTCAAGCGGAGCATCTGCGCCATCGACGATTCCATCAGCTCAATACGGTAGATGCTGCGCGGCGACTGCCCCTCATGCGCGTAGGCCGCCAGCTTCGCCACATCCTCGTCGCTGATGCCCCACGTTGTCTGCAAATAGCGGCTTTCAATCAGTTCATCCAGCGCATTGCCCGCTTCTGCCAGACGCTCGAACGGCACAGGCTCGCCCTCGTCACCGAATGGATCCTCCGTAAAGGGATACGCCGCAACGCCCGCCAAATCCACCGCCATGCAGGCAAGTTCGGGCATTTGCTGCGCTGCGAACCACGCCGTCACTTCTTCAGCGGATTTGCACGCCGCCAATTCATCCGAGAGCACCGGCGTGCAGTACATGTCGTTCACCGTGCCATCGCTGATCCAAAAGCTCATCATCGGCAGCGCATCCGAGTACAGCGCGATATACATGCCCATTTCAGGCTCGCCGTCCGGCTTGGGATACTGCGTCGAGCGCGCCATCTGGTTCAGCATTTGCTTGCCATATGTATCCTGCTGCTCCATCAAGATGCGCTGCGGCATCAGCTGAAGCACCCTGCGCTGCTCCGGCGTATCGGTGTAATCCGGGTTATCGCCGATGAAGCCTGCCAGCAGCGTTTCGCCCGTGACATAGTAGACGGCGGATGGCATCGTGCGGTTTCCCGCGCGCAGGCGATTGACAATCTTCTGTTCCTCGGTGATAGCGGCGTCCGTGTCGCCCACCAAATCGGCCACAATGCGGTCGCTGCGCAGGAGGATATCCACGCGCTGGCATAGTTCCAGCATATGGCTGATGTTCGTGTTGTTATCCGTCGTTTCTTCCGCTGTCGCCATACCGCTGAGCATCATCAGCAGGGCAAGCAGAATTGCAAGCATCTTCTTCATGGGGTTCTTCCTTTCTTTGCAGCTGTTTCCGTCATTCCTGCGGCGCGTACACGCTGCGCATCACCACCGCGCCATTCATTGCCTGCCACGCCACCACAATGGGCGTACCCGTCCTCGGTCGCAGATAGAGCAAACCGCTCGCATCGTGCGCGTCGCAGGGGTACAGCGCAATCGCCAGTATGTCGAGGAACTTGGTCTCCGTCTTGCCGCACTGCTGCATCTGCGCTTCAAACGCCGTCATCTGCGACGCATCGTAGTCGAGTATGCTGATTTGCACCGCCGTCTCCGCCGTATTCCACGGGACAATGCCCTCCTGCTCGCCGCTCAGCGCCGCCCAGTGCTGCATCTCCTGCGCCGATTGCAGGGCAAGCTGCCGGATGGTGTCCTCGTCCGGCTGATGCGGTTCCAATTCCGCCAATGCCACTGCGCGGGACAAGTCAACTTCCTCAAATTCGCCTGCGTAGAATTCGCTCAGCTTGTCCGTTGTCAGCTCGGTCGCCTGATGCGCCACCGGAATCGCCGTCAGGCACACACAGCCGTTTTCCGCGAACCAGCGCACCAGCACCGCGCCATGCTCGCCGTAAGACAGCAGCAACAGTCCCATTTCCGGCGCATCCCCGGCGTAAAGCAAGTTCGCGGCGGCACTCGTTTCCTGCGCGTCCATCCCGAATTCCGGGAATACCGCGAACGTGCGCTCTACAATCCGCAGATAGGCGTTTTCCGTCTCGTCCGTCGCATCCGTGTCCGCGCTGGCATCCATCATCATCAGCACAAAAAACAACACCGACGCCGACTTGTCCGTGCCGTTGACGCTGACGCTGATGAACGCCTGCCGGGGCATTCCACGGTCAATCGGCTGCGGCGTTTCTGTACATGCCACCTCTGTAATATTGAGCGTGTCCTCAAACAGCCGCCCTCGCTCCTGCGCATCCATCTGCCGCACAAGCTCTATTGCGCGCCCGACCAGCTCGTACTCCCAAGCGTCATCCGCCGCATCCTCCGCCGTCGCCATGCCCAGCATCAGCAGCATCAGCGCCAGCAGCATAGAAATCCATCGTTTCATCATTCTACCTCCTATTTCGCTTATACTATTTCCAAATGAGAATGCGCCAAGATGCGCCGCGAATTTTTCGTTCTGGCTAACGGGAGTGAAATGCAGCGTAGCAGTGCTACGCTAAATGGAACGACCGGACGCCAGAGCGGAAAAGGCGCAAGCAGATGGCGCAGGTGAATTTGGAAATAGTATTAAACGCATCTTTCCTATCAACGTCATTTTGCCATATTTGCGCAAGTTTTGTCAAGCGAACAGGCACTTTTCTAATGCAATTTTCATCCTAATATGCAAAAAGCCCTGCTTCCATGTCGGAAACAGGGCCGGTAGTGTATATTAGTTGCCGCGGCGCTTCATGAACGAAGGTACGCCGTTGGCGTCCGTCGTCGGGCGCTTGGGCTGCTGCGGCTGCACAGAGGGCATCGGGCCGGTTGCACCGCCCGCGTACTGCTGCTGCACAGGCTGCATATTACCGGTGTAGCCCTGCTGCGCGTAATCCAGCTGCTGGGGCTGATTTCCAAACAGCTGCGGCTGACCATACGCCGGCTGCTGCGGCTGCGCAGGCTGCTGGGGCGCATAATACGCGGGTTGTGCCGGCTGCTGCGTCATCGGCGCTTGCGGAACGCCCATGGTCGGATGGCTGCTGTAGCTGTCGCTGCTGGTGTAGGACGGCGTGTACTCGCCCGTCGCACCGTAGTTGCCGGGCGTATAGCTGCCGGTCGCACCGGTCGCGCCGGTCGCGCCGTAATTGCTGCCATAGAGTCGATCGCGGTTGATATCGCGCGCCGACTTAACCGGCTCACGCGGCGGGAACGGCGTTTTCTCAAAGCCCGTCGCAATCACGGTGATGCGCACCTTGTCGCCCATGGACTCGTCGATGCCCGCGCCGAAGATGATGTTCGCATCGGGATCGGCTTCCTCCATGACGAGGTTTGCCGCTTCGTTAATATCAATGATGGAAATATCCTTGCCGCCAGTGATGTTGATCAGCACCGCGCGCGCACCGCTGATGGACGTCTCCAGCATCGGGCTGGAAATGGCGTTCTTGGCGGCGTCAATCATCTTGTTCTCGCCTTCGCCGTAGCCGATGCCCATATGCGCCATGCCGCCAGATTCCATGACGGTCTTGACGTCCGCGAAGTCAAGGTTGATCAGCGCAGGCACAGCAATCAGGTCGCTGATACCCTGGATGCCCTGATGCAACACCTCGTCCGCAATGCCGAACGCCTCAACCATGCTCGTCCCCTTGCTGACGACCTGCAAGAGCCGATCATTCGGGATGACAACGAGCGTATCAACGCGCTGCTTGAGGTCAGAGATGCCCGCTTCCGCATTGCGCATCCGCTGCTTGCCCTCAAAGGCGAAAGGCTTGGTCACGACCGCGATGGTCAGCGCGCCCTGTTCGCGGGCAATTTCCGCCACGACCGGCGCACAGCCCGTGCCCGTGCCGCCGCCCATGCCCGCGGTGACAAACACCAGGTCAGCACCCTTGAGTGCACCCGCGATTTCCTCGCGGGATTCCTCTGCGCTGCGGCGACCGACTTCCGGCACCGCGCCTGCGCCCAGACCCTTGGTGACTTTCTCACCAATCTGGATTTTCGTCTGCGCGCCGGACATCTGCAAAGCCTGCATGTCGGTATTGATGGCGATGAACTCCACGCCGCGCAAGCCGGATTCGACCATGCGGTTGACCGCGTTGCCGCCGCCGCCGCCGCATCCCACGACCTTGATGGAAGCATAATTGCTGGTCAATTGGTCATTCTGAATTTCAATCACGTTGCATCCCCCTGACTCATATGCTCATATGGTATCTTGCCCTGTATGCCGCGTTTTCTTGCAATCAGTAGCCCATCAGCCAGCGGAATGCACGGCTGAACAGCCCCTTTGCACCGCCTTCTGGTGCTTTCTGCTCTTCCTGCGTCGTCACGACGAGGATGGTCAGCCCGACGGCGCTGGAGAAAACATGGCTGGTCATTTTGTTGTTGGTGCGCTGGGCCTCCCGGATGATTCGGTGAAGTTTGCCCGCAAGGAAGTCCTTGCCTCCCTTATTGAGAATCAAGCCGCCGCCGGTCAGATAGACGTTCGACCACTTGCCAAGCTTCACGCCGCCTTCTTCCAGCGCTTTGTTGATGGCCTCCGCGATTTCCTCCACTTTCGCTTCGATAATCGGGGTCACTTCGTCGCGCCGGACAGTGCGGGCGGGTTCATCCTCCGTCGCAGGAATGACATACGTTTCATCCTGATTCGTGCTGTTGAAGCTGTACGTCTGCTTAATTTTTTCCTCCACGAACGGGAATGGAATATTCAGCTGCTCCGCAATGTCCGCCGAAATATGACCGCCGCCAATGTCGAGGCACTTGTGGAAAATCAGCGCGTCGCCCTCCATCACCATCACATCGGTGCACAGATAGCCAATATCGATGAGCATTGCCGTCTTGTCGCGCTCATCTTGGCTCAGGGCATATGTCGCTTCCCCGGCGACGGTGGAGTAGAACTCGCGGGGCTCAATATCCATATCGCGCAGGCGGTAGGTGATATCATCAATGAAATACTTGTCCGCCGTCACCAGTGCAATCATGGCGGACAGTTCGCGGCCCTTGATGCCCACGGGCGACAGCGTCTTTTTGCCGTCATCCACGCGGAACCACGCGGGCGCGGAATGAATGATGCGGTCGCCGCCGGATTCTTCCGCCAGCTTGAAGCAAGCGCGGACATCCTGCGCTGTAACATGCGGATCAGGCCCGGTTAGCGACACATGCACTTCCTTGACAATCACGCGTGTAAACATGCCCGGCACACCGACATTCAGCTCATGAATGCGGCAGTTGCCGGTTTTCTGCGCCTGATCAATGGCAGTGCGAATCACGTCCCGAATCTCATCGGGATTGTTCCAGCCATCCTGCAAATATCCGCTGTACGGCACAGCGCCGGAGCCAACGATATCACAGCGTTCGCCATTGCTCTGCGCGACCATCGTGACGATTTTGCTGGTTCCAAAGTCAATCGTCGGTACCGTAATCTTCATGAACTCTCATACCCCCTGTTTCCCGGTCTGGCCATTCTGCCGGACGGCTGAAGCCGGGAAAATTGCGGTTCTGACACCCCTGTACCTTGGTTTCTGCCAGCCTGTCAGCAGACGGCTTTTCCCCGCCAGACAGGCGCAGTCACCTATCCAATATACCATTTTTCATTATAAGCCTTTTTTCTCTGGAATGCAAGTGTTTTCGGGCGTTTTGAATGTTTTTCGCCGTCATTTTTATCCGATTTTCATGTTTTGCGGTGCTGATGATGATTGTATTACACCGTCGGCGGCGCATAAACCGGATTCACCGCGTCCGTCAGTGTCAGTGTGCCGCCCGTTTTGCCCATTGTCGAAAGCTCCGTGCGGACGATAAGGAACGCCCGCAGCTTCTCATGCAGCAGCGATGAATCCCCCAGCACAATTTCCATGCCGTCCATCGTCTGCATCCGTATTCTGTCCAGCGAGCTGACATCTAATACGGCAATCTGTTCAAGTCCACCCATGACGGTCAGCTGCAGCAGCACCTCGGTCACAGCGTCCAGCTGCTTCTGCTGATTGGCAATCAGCTTCTGCCCGATGATCGTCTTTTTGACGCTTAAGCCCTGCACGCGCACCAGTTCCGGATGCGATTCGTTCGCGTTCTGCACCGTGCGCAGGACGTAGCCGTGCGCGTCGGTAATTACACCGATGCCCGATGTGGTCAGGAACGTGACCTCCTGCCGCTCCTTAACTTCGATGCAAATCGTGTCGAAGGATTCCAGAGACACCATCCGGCAAATCAGATACGGATTCTGTTCGATGCGATTGGAAATTTCCTTCTCGTTAATTAACGCCGACTGCCCAAGTTTCAATTTGGACAGGCGGATGATTTCCTCCGCGCTGATGCGCGCGTTGCCCGTCACCCTGATGTTGCGGACAGTCAGCACACCCCCGAACAGGAACGCGACAAAGAGAATGGCAAGCGCAAGCGGCACGATTGCTTTCCACACCCGCCGCGTGCGGTGATGGCGCTTCTGAGTTTCTTCCGAGTAGCTGTCTGTGTCCAGCACAGGCGGATGGCTCCACACCGACGCTTCCGGCGGGGGACTCTGCGGCGGCTCACCCAAATCAGGGGGCGCAGAAGCTGATTCTGCGTCCCGAAACGGCTGATTCCAGAAGGGGTTTGTCGCCCGGTACAGATCCGGCGAGCGTTCCTGACGCAGTTCCGGCGACTGTTCCGGTTCCTCAAACGGGTTTTCTGCTGTCGGATGCTGTGTGCGCCGTCTGCCACCCGGCGGCGTGCCCGGCTGCCAGTTGTCCTGTGTCACGGGGTTCATTCCTCCTTCCGTGCTGCCCTGATTATGCGTTCGCGTGTACGCGGCGGATATCCGCGCCCAAACAGGTCAGCTGTGTCTCAAAATGCTCATAGCCGCGGTCGATGAGCTCCGCGCCGTCCACCTGCGTTTCGCCTTGTGCCTTTAGTCCCGCCAGCGTCAACGCCGCGCCGCCGCGCAGATCACGCGCCGTCACCCGTGCGCCGTACAGTTCCGGGACACCGCGAACAACCGCCGTTCGTCCGCTGCATAGGATGCGCGCACCCATGCGGTTCAAGTCCCCCGCGTGGGTAAATCGGTTCTCGAACACGTTTTCCACAACCACGCCCGTCCCCTCGGACACGGACAGCAGCGCCAGCATCTGTACCTGCATATCCGTTGGAAATCCGGGATACGGCTGCGTCTGCAGCTGTGCAAACGCTGTCAAACGCTCCGGTGCAGTCAGAATAACGCGTTTTTCTTCCTCGCGCACATCGCAGCCCATTTCGCGCAGCTTCGCATTCACCGCCAGCAGCGCCTGAACCGGGGCGCGGGTCAGCTCAATGGTGCCGCCCGTAATTGCCCCCGCCGCCAGCAGCGTTCCGGCGACAATTCGGTCGGGCATAGGTGTCCATCGCGTGCTGTGCAGGTGCTTCACGCCCTCAATCGTCATGACCGCGCTGCCCGCGCCGCGGACGCTTCCGCCCATTGCGTTGATGAAGTTCGCCAAATCGACGATTTCCGGTTCACGCGCCGCGTTGTGGATAACGGAAATTCCCGGCAGCAGCACCGCCGCCATCAGGATATTCTCCGTCGCACCGACGCTGGGGTAGTCCAGATGCACCTCGCCGCTGTGCATATTGCCGCCGTCGCAGTGAATCACGCCGCCCTCCTCGTGAATCGCCACGCCCAGACTGCGCAGGCCTGACAGGTGCAAATCAATGGGGCGCAGTCCGATTTCGCAGCCGCCGGGATATGTAACCGTCGCCTGCCGGAAGCGCGAAAGAATCGGCCCGAGCAGGAAGATAGACGAGCGAATCTGCTTGGAGAGCGCATCCGGCATTTCCGTGCGGTTCAGCCCGCCCGCGTCAAGCGTCAGCGTGTGTCCGTCACGGCGAATCCGGCAGCCCAGCATCGTCAGGATGTCCGTCATCTTCCGCACGTCGGAAATCATCGGCACGCCTTGCAGCACCACCGTCTCTTCCGTCAGCACCGAAGCCGCGAGAATGGGCAGCGCCGCGTTCTTCGCGCCATCGACGCGAATCGTACCCTCCAGCTTTCTTCCGCCCCGCACAACAAACGCTTCCATCCGCGTCCACCTCCTGTGCTTCAGCCTATGCCGGAAAACAGGCGCTGTGCCAATTTCGCAGTTCAAATAGCTGATTCACGGGAAATATTGAGCAGGATGCCGATGGCTGCCATCGTGATGGAAATCGACGTACCGCCGGCGGAGAAGAACGGCAGGGGCAGCCCCGTCGTTGGCAGAATGCCCACAACCACGCCCATGTTGAGGAACGCCTGTACGCTGATGCTGCTGGTAATCCCTGCCGCCAGCAGCGTTCCGAACTTATCCGGGCAGCGCATGGCGATTCGCATCCCCCGCAGCATCAGCGCCACGAACAGCGCCACCACAATCAGGCAGCCCAGCAGCCCGAAATCCTCCCCGACGATGGCGAAGATGAAATCGCTCTCCGGGTACGGCAGATAGGCATACTTCTGCCGCCCCATGCCCAGCCCCATGCCGAAAATGCCGCCCGACCCGAACGCAATCAGCGACTGGCTGAGCTGGTAGCCCTCATCGCTCATCATGGAAAAGGGGTTGCGGAAGGACAGAAGGCGCCGCCGCCGATATGGCTCTGACCATGCGTAGAACGCGCCCACGCCCAGCCCGCCGATGAGCATCAGCAGAATATGCCGCCACTTCGCGCCCGCCATAATGATGAGGATCAGGCTGACGATGAGGATTGACCCCGCGGTGGACAGGTTCGGCTGCTCCAGAATCAGCAGGAATACGACCCCCGGCACGACCAAGACCGGCACAATGCCCGTGAAGAGACGGCGGATGCGCTCGCCGCGGTAGGTCAGCGTCGTCGCCATATACAGCACCACGGCGAATTTCGCGATTTCTGACGGCTGGAAGGACAATCCACCCAGCGACAGCCACCGCCGCGAACCGTTGATGTACACGCCCACGCCCGGTATGATGACCAGCACCAGCAGCACCGCGGAGAGCGCCAATCCGCCCACCACGACATACGGATGCTGCCAGCAGCGGTACGGAATGCGGCTGGTGACGATGCACGCCGCCGTGCCCAGCCCGATGCCCAGCAATTGCTTGAGCACCTCGCTGTACGGGCTGCGCGTGGACGTGCCGGTATAGAACGTTGCGGAAAATAGAACCAGCAATCCCGCGAGCAGCAGCATGATGAGGATGATCACCAGCGTACCGTCCACGGGATTGCGTCTTTTCAGCGGTATTGCGGTCTGTCGCTTTTGTGCGCTTTTTGCCTGAAGCATGTCTGCTCCTTTCTCAGCGCACAGGGATGGGGATTATTTCAGTTCGCGCACAAGCTCCTTGAAGATGCGCCCGCGGCTCTCATAGTCCGAGAACATGTCAAACGACGCGCACGCCGGGGACAGCAGCACATTCCACCCGTCGGAAGAAAGCGCGCGGCACTGGTCGATGGCGTCTTTGAGCGTCCCCGCGCGGTGCAGGTGCGTGTAGCCGTTTTCGCGGCAGGTGCGCTCAATCTGGTCGGCGGTCGCGCCAATCAGCACGGCTTCCTTGATGTAGGGCGACGCCAGCATTTCCTGCACCATCGGGGTAAAGTCGCAGTGCTTGTCATAGCCGCCGAGGATGATGGCGGTCGGGCGCGTCATGGTCTGAATCGCCTTGATGGTGCTGTCCACGTTCGTGCCCTTGCTGTCATTGATGTAACGAACGCCGTCAAGCTCGCGGACGAACTCGATGCGATGCTCCACGCCTTGGAACGTCCGCAGGGTGTGGGCAATCACGTCCGGCTTCACGCCCATCGCGACCGCAATGCAGCACGCCGCCAGCGCGTTTTCGAGGTTGTGCGGGCCGGGAATGAACACGTCTTTCGCGGGGCAAATCGTCTCTTCCGCACCGTGGAAGCGCACGACGATTTCGCCATCCCGGACGAACGCGCCTTGCTCCACTTCCCGCTTGCGGCTGAACAGCATCACCTGCGCCTTCACCTGCCCAATCAGCGGTGCAAGTGCCGGGTCGTCCGCGTTGAATACGGCGACGTCCTCTGCCGTCATGTTCTGGAACTGCCGCATCTTCATCGCCGTGTAGACTTCCATCGTGCCGTGGCGATTGAGATGGTCTTCGGTAATATTGAGCAGCGCCGCCGCCTTCGGGTGGAATGTCTCCGCCGTCTCCATTTGGAAGGAAGAGACTTCGCAGACGAACAGGTCGCCGTCCTGACTGTCGAGACCTGCCGCGCTGTACGGATAGCCGATGTTGCCCACGACATGCGTCGTGCGTCCTGCATTGCGGAAGATTTCGCCCAGCAGCGTGACCGTCGTCGTCTTGCCGTTCGTGCCGGTAATCGCCACCATTTCGCCAGAGGACAGCTGATACGCCATTTCCAGCTCGCCGGTGACGTATACGCCCATTTCCTTCGCCTTCAAGACGAACGGCGCGTTGTCCGGTACAACGGGGCTGATGACCATTGCGTCGATGCCGTCCAAGCATTCCATCGCCGGGCAGCCCAGACGGCGCTCCAGCGGCAGATTTTCCAGCGGCTTCAGGCTGTCCCCCAGCTGTTCCGCCGCCTTGCTGTCATTGATGATAACGTGCGCGCCTGCCTTGCACAGCAGCTGTGCCGCCGCAATCCCGCTGCGCGCCATACCGACCACCAGCACGCGCTTGCCCGCGTATTTTTCCGTATTGCGCATGATTTTTCGCTCTCCTTACACGATGACCGAAATAACCGCCAGCGCCGTCAGCACCAGCGTCACCACAGTGTACATCAGCACGATTTGCGTTTCCTTCATGCCGCACTTCTCAAAATGATGGTGCAGCGGCGACATTTTGAACAGCCGCCGGGGCGTCCCGTAGATTTTGCGGGTCGCCTTGTAATAGTAGCGCTGCAAAATGACACTCACGCTGGACATGCAGCAGGTGAAGCCAATCAGCAGCAGCAGGAACGGCTGACGCAGCAGCATCGCCATACCGACCACCGCGCCGCCAATGAACATCGACCCGGTGTCGCCCATGAACACCTTTGCCGGATAGCGGTTGTAGCGCAGGAAGCCGAGACAGCCGCCGCACAGCGCCGCCGCGAAGATGGCAATCGCGCTGTAATTATCCTGCAAAGCGCGCGCCGCATCAGGGTCGTCGGGAATCTTCACCATCGGAATGCCGAACGAGCCGCCATTCAGGTGCTGATAGACCGTCACGGCGCTGAGGCCCGCAATCACCGCCCAACCCATGCAGCCGACACTCGTCACGCTGGACAGGATGCCGTCGATGCCGTCCTGCAGGTTCGCGCTGTTGGTCATAAACAGCACCGTCAGCGCCAGCAGCGGAATATACCACAGCCCTAAGTCCCATTCGGTATTCGTAAACGGCAGCAGCACCTTGCTCCCCTGCGTGAAGTAGCACCAGACCGAGAAGCCGAGGCACACCACGGACAAGCCGATGATCTTCTGCCACGGGGTCAGCCCTTCGGAACGATGCTTGACTGCCTTCGTCCAATCGTCCGCCAGACCGACTGCCATCGACCCCAGCGATACAAGCAGCAGCGGCAGAATCGTCGTCACCCACGCGCCGGTATACGCCGCGCACAGCACAAACGATACGATGCAGCCCAGCGCAATCATCAGCCCGCCCATAATCGGCGTGCCGCGCTTTTTCAGGTGCTCCTTCGGGCCGAGTTCGTTCTCGCTCGTTTTCATTTGGTGACCGCGCAGCCATTCAATCAGCTTCGGGCCAGTCGCCAGCGCAATCGCCGCGGACAGCACCAGCGCAAGCAGTACATTTGTCAGCATAGGTAATCCTTCCTTATTATCGGGTATTCAATGCGCAGCGGCTTACTCGCCGCGCAGTTCCGTCAGCAGCTCCTGCACGACAACTTTCTCGTCGAACGGCCGCTTGACGCCCATTGTCTCCTGATACGTCTCGTGACCCTTGCCGCACAGAACGATGATGTCGCCTTCCCGCCCGATTTCCAGCGCGTGGCGGATGGCGTCCCGACGGTTCTCGATGACGACGTACTCGCCCGTCGTCTCTTTGATGCCCTCCTCGATTTCGCGCAGGATTTCCATCGGGTCTTCCGTGCGCGGATTGTCACTGGTGAGGATGCACAAATCCGCCAGTTCGCCGCCGATGCGCCCCATGATCGGGCGCTTGCCCTTATCGCGGTCGCCGCCGCAGCCGAAGAGCGCAATCAACCGCTTCTTGGTGAACGTGCGGCAGGTGCGCAGGATGTTGCTCAGTGCATCCGGCGCATGGGCATAGTCCAGAATCACGCGGTACGGCGTGTTCGTCGGCAGCATTTCAATGCGCCCCGGCACACTGTGGATGTTTTCCAGCCCCGCGCGGACATTCTCCGGCGACACGCCCAGAATCAGCGCGCACGCCGCCGCAGACAAGGCGTTGTAGACGTTGAACATGCCCGTCATGCGCAGGTTGATTTGGATGTATTCCGCGTTGCGCAGCCGCAGCTCAAAGGACACGCCGTTTTCGGTAATCTCAATGTCGCGCGCGAACAAATCCGCCTCCGCCGCGATGCCATAGGTCATGTGCGGAATTGTCACGTCGCGCAGCAGCTCCGCCGCCCGCTCGTCATCGGCGTTAATGGCGGCATTTTTCGCCATGCCGGAGGTGAAGAACGCCTTTTTGCACTGGAAGTAGTTCTCCATCGTACCGAAGTAGTCCAGATGGTCTTGGCTGAGGTTGGTGTAGCAGCCGCACTCGAACGTCATGCCGTCCAGCCGGTGCATATCCAGCGCGTGCGCCGACACCTCCATGACGACCACCTGCACGCCTGCCTGCACCATCTCGTTCAAGTCGCGCATGAGGTCAATCGGATCGGGCGTGGTCTTGCTGGACGGGATGTGCTTCTCGCCGATCATGTTGCCCGTCGTGCCGACCAGCCCGCACTTGAAGCCCGCCTGTTCGCAGATAGACTTGACCATGTAGCTGGTCGTCGTCTTGCCCTTCGTGCCGGTGATGCCCACGAAGCGCATCTTCCGCTCCGGATGATTAAAGAACGCCTCGCTGATTCTCGCCATTGCCGCGCGGCCATTGCTCACCAGCACCTGCGGCACATTCACATCGTCCAGAAAGCGCTCCACCACCAGTGCCACGCAGCCATTTTGCACCGCCTGCGGGGCATACTGATGCGCATCAAAATGTGCGCCGGCAAAGCAGAAGAAGATGCCGTTTTCGGTCTTTTCCCGGCTGTTGGAACACAGCGCCGCAATCTCCACGGACATATCGCCCCTGGTTTCCAGCAAGTACGGCACTTCCTTGACAAGCTGTCTCAGTTCCATCGTCAATTAGCTCCTTTATTCGTCATCCCCGGCCATCAGCAGAAAAATCGTTGTGCCGGGCTGTACATATTCTCCCGCTGCGGGGCTTTGCTCTGTGCACAGCCCCTGCCCCGTCATGGACATCATTAGTCCCCGCTGGCGCACAAGGCGCGCGCAGTCTACATCGCCCAAGCCAGTCAGGTCAGGCACACAGACCAGCTCTTCCGGCGTCAGCTCCTCTGAACCGGCGGTGTAGAGCATCACATGCCCGCCTTTGACGAGCTTCGCGCCCGCCGGCGGCAATTGATCCAGCACGACGGTGTTCGCGCCGTCCGTCACGCTTTCCAATCCCACCTGTGACAGTTTACGCTTTGCATCGCCAATCGTCAAGCCTTTCAGCGCAGGAACTTCAATTTCTTCATCTTTTTCATCATTTTCCGGGTCAATTCCGAGGTACGGCAGCATTTCCTGCATGATTTGCCGGGCAAAAGGCGCCGCCGTCGTGCCGCCATAGTCAATCGGCACGTCCGCCTCCTTGACAATGACGAGGATGCTCACCTGCGGATCGTTCACCGGCGCGAAACCGTAGAACGACCCGATGTGCGTGTCGCGCACGACGCGTCCATTCTTGTAAACCTGTGCCGTGCCGGTTTTGCCGCCGATGCGGTATCCAGCAATCGCCGCGTTCTTGCCGCCGCCTTCTGAAACGACCCTCTCCAGCAGCAGCCGCATCGTGTCGCTCGTTTCCGGGCGAATTGGCGCTGCCATCACCGTCGGGTGAAAGCGCTCCAGCGTCTCCCCATCCGGCGTTTGAATTTCGCTGACGATGTAGGGTTTCATCAGCTTTCCGCCGTTGATGACGGAGTTCGCCGCCATCATCATCTGAATCGGTGTGAGCGCGACGGACTGCCCGAAGCCGATGCGCGCCAAGTCCACGCGTTTGACGTTCCGCGACGTGATGAGGATGCCCGGCGACTCCCCCGGCAGGTCAATGCCCGTCTTTTTGCCCAGCCCGAACGCCGTCAGGTAGCGATAGAACGTATCCGTCCCCATCCGCAGCGCCAGCTCGACAAACACCGGGTTGCAGCTGTTTTTCAGCCCGTCTGCCATCGTCTCCGCGCCGTGCGGACGCCCCCAGCAGCGGATGGTATCGCCATCGACGGTGATTTTCGCCGAGCAGTAGAAAGAATCCTGCGGCGTTGTCACCCCGCTGTCCAGCGCGGATGCCGCCGTGAGAATTTTGAACGTGCTGCCCGGCTCGTAAACGTCGGAAATCGCGGTCAGGCGCATCAGCTCCGTCAGCGTCTCCGCGTCGTTGCGCGGCGGATCGTTCGGGTCGTAGCATGGGTTCATGCACATCGCCAGAATCGCGCCCGTTTTCACGTCGCTGACAAGGCAGATGACCGACTGCGCCTGATTGACCTCGATGCACTCGCGCATCGCCTTTTCGACCATCTCCTGAATTTCCGCGTCAATCGTCAGCACCAAACCGCACCCCTGCTGCGACGGGATGTACCAGCCTTCCGTGCCGTCCAACTGCCGATTGCGCGCGTCCACCTGCCGCAGATAGCTGCCCTCCGTGCCGCGCAGAACATCCTCATAGCGGCTTTCCAGCCCGGACTGCCCCTCGCTGTCCACCGTCGTCAAGCCCAGCACTTGGCTGAGCAGCGCTCCATATGGGTAGTAGCGGCAGATATCCTCGTCAAAGGACAGCGCCTTCAAGCCGCTGTCCTCCGGCGCGTCTGACCGCAGCTGACGCAGGGCATCGACCGTCTCGCGGCTGACCTGCCGCTTTAAGATAATCGACCCCTTCGTCTTGTCCTGCAATCGTTTTCGTGCCGCCTCTTTGTTGATGTTCAGCACCGGCTCGATACTGTCGAGGAACCTCTCTGTGTCGCTGACAAGCCGCGGGTCAGCAGTGACGATGTACGCCGTCGCGGAGATGGCGAGCGTTCGTCCCTTGCGGTCGGTAATCGTGCCGCGCCGCGCCGTAACAATGCCAGCTTTCGTCCACTGACGAATGCCCCGCTCGGTCAGCGAGGCAGCCTCGGAGGTAGTGAGAACGGCAATGCGCGCCGCCGCCAGCAGGAACAAGCCCGTCAGCACCAGCGTCATCAGCCAGATTCGCTTGCGTACCAGCAGTTCCGGATGCATGTCCGTCCTCCTGATTCGCGTTTTTGCGGCTTATTGCTGTGGATTGCGGATTCGATTACTGCATGTGCATCAGCAGCGCCACGTCCGTGGTGGTCATGGTGTTCTGTGCGCCCTCCTGCAGGCCGCAGATAGCATCCGGCACGCCGGACAGCTCCACCACCTGCACGTTCTTGCCTTCCTTCATCCCCAGTTTCTGCGCCCGCTGCAAAAGCGACTGTTCCTTCGTCGCGACGCTGATTTGCGCCTGCAGGGTGTCATTCTCCTGCTGCTTCGCGTTGATGTTCGTCGTCCGGACACCAATCTGGGTGCTGACGTTCTGAATCTGCGACTGCAAGTTCAGCCAGAAAACACCCATCACGAACAGGCACACCGCCACTACCAGCATCGCCAGCCCCGAATGCAGCCCCTGCCGCGAAACGAGAATACTGTGCTGCCGTTCCTGCTGCTGCGGCACATCCGCCCGGCGTCGCGTGCCCGTGTTCTGCCAGCAGCCTGCACCGAAGCTGACCGTCGCCCGATAGTTATCCATATACGGCTGCTCACCCTTGAAATCGATGTTGAAGTTAAAGCTATGGTCAATGCTCTTCCGCATTTCGCGGAGAGCGCGTTCCTCATCGCGCGGATCTGCGAAGGGGGCGGATTTGCGCTTGCTCCACAGCCGCGCCCTGTCGTTCATCATACTGTATGCCTCCTCTGCCTGAAAAATGCCATTGTTTCAGCGGATAGAACCGTTATTCTTTCTCGTCCTCGCCGTCTTCCAGCTCGTCAATCGCTGCCCACGTCGCATTCAGGTTATCCTTGAACAGCTCGAAGTTCGCCATGTTGTTGATTGTCGCCGCCACGCGCAGATGGTCGTCGTTGCCCATAATGTCAACGTCCTTCTCTTCGCCCAGCATCATGCTGCGCAGTTTTGCCGGCAGCAGCACGCGTCCCTGCGCGTCGCACTCCTGATCCGTATAGGACATGGAGTTAAACCACTGCATGTAATTCATCAGCTGTGCATTTTTCTTCTTGCGGTTCAGCCGCTCATAATGCTCGCACAGGCGCATAAAGACCATTTCGGGGTAAATTGCAATGGACTTGAAGTCAAATTCCGGTGCAATCACAAACCGCTCGCCCAGCTCCTGCCGGAACGCCAGTGGAATCACCAGACGACCCTTGCCGTCCAGCGAATGATTATAGGTGCCGCGGAAACGCTTTCTCTGTTTTTCAAGAATCTGCTCATCAGAAAGGGGTACATTTGTGCGCATGTTAGTGGGAGTCAGGCGTTCATTTTGCCCAACTTGGTTCTCATCCACACGCTCACCCCCACCAAATTCACAAAATAGGTCGTCAATCACACGAAATGGCACTCTTATCATACCGCCGCGATTCGGAAATTGCAAGTGTTTGCAGGCACTTTTTTCGATGAAATTTTTGCCCGTTTCCAGTTTTCTTTCATCTTTTCGTAATATTCGACAGGTGTGATGTGTCATCGTCGCCCAAAAACGGGAAACAGTCGTTCTTTTTCGAGCGATTTTGTCCGCCACTTTTGGGAGCGATTCTCCATTCGGGCGTATTTTTCGCTGAAAAAGTGGTTTCTACGCCCAAAAACAAAAAAAGACGGCATAAACCGTCTTTTGGGGGATGTAACAAATATTTAAGAATTGCTTATTGTGGTCATCAGCGGCACTTCCGTCAGCCGGAAGCCCAGCGCGTCGCAGGAGGTCAGCCGATAATGGATGCCTTCATGCTCGCCGTTGAACCCCGCGCGGATTCCTGCCCCGTGCAGATGACCGTAGACCACCGTATGCACCCTGTGCCGCGCAAGCACCTGCGTGAACGGCGTATCCAGCACGGTCAGCAGCAGCGGCGGATAGTGGAGCATGACGACAATCGGCTTCTGCCCCTGCGCCAGTTTTTCCGCCGCGCTGATCGCCATGTCCAGCCGCAGCAGTTCACGGTTCAGGATGCGCTCATCCTCCGGCGCAAGCGGCGCGTCACCCGTGGGGAACATCCACCCGCGCGTGCCGCAGACGACAAAATCCCCCATATCCAGCGCGTCATGCTGCAAGGCGCTCATGCCTTCCGGCAGCACCCGCCGCAGTTTGGAGACACTGTTCCACCAGTAATCGTGATTGCCCTTGATGAGCACCTTGCGCCCCGGCAGCGCGCCAATCTTCTGCAAATCCGGCACGGCGCACTCCAGCTGCATAGCCCACGAGATATCGCCGGGAATCAGCACGACATCCCCGTCCTTAACACGCGCGCGCCAATCCGCCGCGATATGCGCAAAGTGATTCTCCCAGTGGTCGCCGAAAATATCCATCGGCTTTTCCTCGCCGCCGGGCAGATGCAAATCACCGATGGCAAACAGCGTCATGTGTCCTCCTTGCGCAGCGCGGACAGGTCACATATCGTCGTCCGCGTCCTCGTCGTCATCCTCGTTGGCTTCGTCTTCCTGCATTCCTTCCAAAGAAGTCATTTCGCCCGCCATCTTCGTGTATTCGCCGTCGGTTTCTTCCGGCAGCATCTGAATTTCGTCCATCGAGCCGACGTCGTCCATGTCCGTCAGGCTGCGCGGCGTCACCTGTTCGCCGTCGCCGTCACCGGAATCGTCGGACGCAGCGCCCACGCTCTCCGCCGCCTGCGCGTTCATTTCCTTCAGGCAGAACAGGCAGATATCGCGTCCCGGCAGCGCGGGATTCTCGTTGCATACGCTGCACATTTCCACGTCGTCCTGCCCGCCTTCGCCCTTCATCTCGCGCATACACACCTTGCAGTACTTGTCGCCGGGCGTTGTGATGTAGTTCAGTTCACACCGCGGGCATTGAACATACTTCTTCATAAGAAGATTCCCTCCTAAAATTCAGACCGCCGGGTGCTTTTTCTGTCCGGCACATTCTGTGGTAGTTATTTCCTTGGAAAGCTGCTGGGGATTTTCTTGCGTCTCCAAAAGTTATATGTTACAATCATGTTACGATTTTTTATTAGAAATCGTAATAACTTTTGGAGGAGCTTGCAATGAACAAGAAGTACGCGGCGCTTTTCACTGCGTCCGCCCTGTTGCTCACCAGTCTATCGGCTGCTGAGAACTTCCCGACGTCGCAGTTCGACCATGATGGATGGTATCGCCCGAACGGAACAGTCTGTCCCGCGCAGGATGCCGTCGCAACACCCCGTCCAACCGCCACACCTGCCAGTGCGCCGGTAAAAACGTCTGCACCTTCCACGGGGGATGATTATACTACACCATCGTCGCAAGTGCAAGAGGAAATTCTGCTGAATTTGCTCAATCAGGAACGAATTGCGCAGGGACTTTCGCCTTTAACGCTCGACGCGGAGCTTTCCCGCATTGCGCGCATCAAATCCGCCGACATGCGCGACAACCATTACTTTGCGCATGAGTCCCCCACCTACGGTCATGTCAGCGACATGCTGAAAACGTTCGGCTATTCTTTCTCCGGCGCGGGCGAGAACATCGCGCACCATGCCACCACGGAAAAGGCGCACGCCGCGTTCATGTCCTCGGACGGACACCGCCGCAACATTCTCTCCAGCGCTTGGCAGAAGGTTGGGCTGGGTATCGTCTACGACGCGAACGGCTACGTTTATGTGACGGAGATTTTCGTCCGCTGACCCTTTTTCGCCCCTTCCAATCTCGGAAGGGGCATTTTGTCATGTACCAATCCTGATGGTCGGCTGCGCAACAGGGGGCAGCGGCGCTTCCGGCGTCTCCCTCGTTTCGGATGATTCCGCCGTGACGGACATCGCTTCCTTCGTCAGCGGCACGCCGTTTGTCACCTGCACCGGCCGATGGCAGCGGATGCCGCGGTTCATACCCTCCACGCCGGGGAGCGACACGCCCCGTGCGTGCAGGATGGCGCGTCCGGCGGCGCTTCGGCGCGGATTCGGCGCATTGAGCGGGGCATCCAGCGACATTTGCACGGCGTTTTCCACCGCGCGCGCCACTTCCGGCGTTACGGGCAGGTAGACCAGCTCAGCGCGGGGAAAAATCAGGTTGCGCGGCACATCAGCGTGGGCATTGGGTTTCTTTTTCATTGCTGCACTCCTCCATCCAGCCGGATTCTCCGGGCAGTTCCCATCGTATGCGGCGGATGAAAGATGCGTGTCAGGCTTCCGGCGCTTCTTCTTCCGGCGCAAGCACCTTTTCCAGAAGCGTCAGCAGCTGGTCGCGCCCCGTGCCGTCTTCGGACGACCAGCAGATGACCTCCCACGGCTGCACAAGCAAGGCGCGGCAGATAGGCGCAAGCTGCTTCTGTCGCGCACCACGGCTGATCTTATCCGCCTTGGTGGCAACCACGGTGAACGGGATGCCCATCTGGCGGAGGAAGAGGTTCATCTGCTTATCGTCCTCGGTCGGCTCGTGGCGGATATCCACGAGGCACAGGACGTGGCGCAGTTCATCGGACTGCTCGAAGTAATCCTGCATCATTTTGCCCCAGCGGAGTTTTTCCTGCTTATCAACCTTGGCGAAGCCGTAGCCGGGCAGATCAATCAAATGAAAGCTGTCGTTGAGCAGGAAGGCGTTGATGAGCCGGGTTTTTCCGGGCGTTTGGGACGTGCGCGCGAGGGAGCGGCGGTTGCAGAGCTTATTGATGAGGCTGCTTTTTCCGACGTTGGATTTTCCGGCGACGGCAATCTGCGGCAGTCCGACGCCCTCGAATTTCCCGTACTGCGCCATAGAGGTAATAAATTCTGCTTTTTTGATTTCCAATTTCGTATCTCCTTTTGGGATATGAGTGGCTTTTGGGGGATGTGCGACTTCTTTTGGCGTTCCGGATGCTCGGTCGCGCCAATGGGCGCGACAATGTGTGGCAAGTTGAAAGAGCAAGTTGGGGGGCGCTTCTGAGGAAGCGCGAAGTTACTGGCAGGGACGCTTCGCTGCCTGCGCCTTGTTGACTTTTCCTTTTGGATTGGTCAGACGAGGAACAGTTGGGGCGTTGCCCCAAACCCCACCAGAGGCGCCGCCTCTGGACTCCGCAAGGGGCTTGCCCCTTGACCCCTTCGCGCGATTGAGTTGGTCGCACTTCCCTACTTCTTCCGCGTGCTTATCCGCTTTTTGCCCTTAACTCTTCCGTTTTTCCGGCATCCGCGTCAGCGCATTTTCCAGCACCTGCTCAATCTGCTCCACGCACACAATCTTAAACTGACTCAGCACATGCGGCGGAATCTCTTCTAAATCCTTCTGATTTTCCTTCGGAATAATCAGCGTCGTAATCCCCGCCCGATACGCCGCCAGCGTCTTTTCCTTCAATCCGCCAATCGGCAGCACACGCCCGCGCAGGGTAATTTCCCCCGTCATCGCCACATCATTGCGCACGGGAATCCCCGTCAGCACAGACACCAGCGCCGTCGCCATCGTCACACCCGCGGACGGGCCGTCCTTCGGCACAGCACCTTCCGGCACATGGATGTGGATATCAACATCTTTGTAGAAGTCATCCGCCAGGCCCAAATCAGCGCAGTGCGCGCGGACGTAGGAGAACGCGGCTTCGGCGGATTCCTTCATCACGTCGCCAAGCTGTCCCGTCAGGCGCAGACCACCCTTGCCGGGCATGGTCAGACACTCGACTTCCAGCGTTTCGCCGCCGACGGTGGTGTAGGCAAGGCCGTTGACAATGCCCACGCGCGGCTCTTTCTCCGGCAGTTCGCGGGTGAAGCGCGGCGCGCCGAGGTACTGGTGCAGCACCTTTTCGGTCACGGTGACTTCGGTTTCGCCCTCGTCGAGCATCGTCACGGCGGCTTTGCGGATGACCTTGGCAATCGTGCGTTCGAGCGTGCGGACGCCGGCTTCGCGTGTGTAGCCCTCAATCAGGCTGCGCATCACGCGGTCGCTGATTTTCACCGTCCCGGCATCCAGCCCGTGTTCTTTCACCTGCTTGGGCAAAAGGTGGCGCTTGGCGATTTGCAGCTTCTCCTCCTCCGTGTACGACGGCACTTCGATAACCTCCATGCGGTCAAGGAGTGGGGTGGGAATCGTGTCAATGCTGTTAGCTGTGGTGATGAACATGACGCGGCTGAGGTCGAAGGGCAGTTCGAGATAGTGGTCGCGGAATGCGCCGTTCTGCTCGCCGTCGAGCACCTCCAGCATAGCGCTGGCAGGGTCGCCGCGGAAATCGTGGCTCATCTTGTCGATTTCGTCGAACAGGAATACCGGGTTCATCGTGCCAGCCTGCTTCATGCCGGAGATAATCCGCCCCGGAATCGCGCCAATATACGTCCGGCGATGGCCGCGGATTTCCGCCTCGTCGCGCACGCCGCCGAGCGACACCTGCACGAACTGCCGCCCGACTGCCTTGGCGATTGCGCGAACGATGGACGTTTTGCCCACGCCGGGCGGGCCGACGAAGCACAGAATCGGGCCGCGCATATCCTGCTTGAGCTTGAGCACCGCCAGATATTCGACGATGCGTTCCTTGACTTTCTCCAGCCCGTAGTGATCCTGCGCCAGCACCTTCCGCGCGCGCTTCAAATCCAGATTGTCGGTCGTCTGCTTGCCCCACGGCAGATCGAGAATCCACTCGATATACGTCCGGGACATGCCGACTTCCGGCGTACCGGGCGTCATCCGGGACAGGCGCTCCAGCTCCTTTTCCACGCGTTGACGTGCTTCGTCGTTCAGCGGCGTATTCTTGGCGCGTTCGCGAAGCTCCTCCACATCCGTCGCGTCGGTATCGCCCAGTTCGGTCTGGATGGCCTTCATATGCTCGCGCAGATAATAATCCTTCTGATTTTTATCAATCTGTTTCTTGACGCGCTCCTGCACCTGCTTTTCCACGCCGGTCAGTTCAATTTCGCGGCTCAAAATGGTGCAGAGACGTTCCAGACGGCGCTGAATATCGAATTCTTCCAGAATCTGCTGGCGATCCTCCAGCTTCGTCAGGATATTTGCGGCAATCAGGTCAGCAATCTGCTCGGCGTCATCCACATCCCGGATGGACGCAATCGTCTCCTGGCTGACCCGCTGGCTCGCGCGGGCATAGGCATCAAAATAATCCTTCGCCGTGCGTACCAGCGCCGCCAACTCCATTTCATCCGCCGGCGCGGTCACTTTCGGCAGGTGGATACGGCCCAGCAGGAACGGGTCTTCCTGCGTCACAGTAGTCAATTCGCCGCGCGTTTCACCCTCCACCAGCACACGCAGGCTGTCGCCGGGCAGATTCATCACCTGCCGAATATTGGCGATTGTGCCGACGGTGCACAAATTTTCCGGGGTAGGGTCTGGGTCATCCACATCCTTCTGCGCCACGAGGAAAATCTTCTGGTCATTCATCATCGCTTCCTGCAGGGCGGCGACAGACTTCGGGCGGCCGACGTCAAAGTGCAGCACCATGTGCGGGAATACCATCAGCCCCCGCAGCGCCAGCACCGGCATCGTCAGATTGGTTTTCTTTCTGGGCATAGTTCCTCCTCATCGGACGCGGCGAACCAGAGCGTATCATGCCGCGTCCACGCTCGAACGGCGCTTCCCGTCCGGCAAAGATATAGTATACATATTCCGCCACGGTTTGACAAGCGAAAAAACATATGATGTAACGATTTTTTTCTGCGAGAATGTAAATTTTTCGTCGTTCTGCGTCACGCGCTGGGTTCTGCAGCGGCCGCGGCGACCTTCTCCGTCATCGGCAGTGGACTGTGAATCAGCTTCTTCGCCGTCTTTGTGTGCACAAGCATTGCTGACAGCGCCTGATGCACCTCGTCAATTCCTTGCACCTCAATGCCCGCGATATGCAGCGTCTCCGCGTCGTTCTCCTTGGGAATCAGCACGCGCAGCAGCCCTGCCTGACACGCGGCTTCCACCTTCTGCGGTACGCCGCCGACCGCTTTCACCTTCCCCTGCACGGTAATTTCACCCGTGACCGCCATCGTGCCGTCCACTGGCGTATCGGTCAGCGCGCTGACCGCCGCGACCGCCATCGCGACGCCTGCCGACGGGCCGTCAACAGGCATTCCACCGGGAAAATTGATGTGCAAATCGGTGTTTTCCAGTGTGTATCCGAGGATTTTCAGCAGCGTGCGGACATTCTCCGCCGCGCCGTGTGCCGTCGAACGGCGGCGCATCTTGTGCCCCTCCTGCCCGATTTCTTCCTCATCAATAATGCCCGTCACGGTGATTTCGCCGTGTCCCGGCGTCGCGACCGCCTCCAAATCCAGCAGCGCGCCCTGATTTTCGCCATATACCGCCAGCCCATGCACCACGCCAACGCGGTTCGAGACATCCGCCTTCTGCTGGGCGTGGATGGTGTAATGCCCGCTCTGCACCACCCACGCCACATCCTCTGGCAGAATCATTGTGCGCTCGTCCATTTGCGCCAGTCCCGCGCACATCTGCACAATGTTCACCGCGTCGCGTCCGCAGGCGGCATAGCGCCCGATGGTTTCCGCCTCCTGCTTCGCCATCGCGCAGCCCGCGCGTTCCGCTGCGCCGGAAGCAATCAGGGCAATTTCTTCCGGTGTCAGCGCGCGAAAAAAGACTTCCATGCACCGCGAGCGCAGAGCGGGGCTGATTTCTGACGGGCTGCGCGTCGTTGCGCCGACAAGCCGAAAATCCGCCGGAAGCCCATTGTGGAAAATGTCGTGGATATAGCGCGGAATCGTCGCGTCATCCGGATTATAATAAGCGCTGTCCAGCATCACGCGGCGATCCTCCAGCACCTTCAGCAGCTTGTTCATCTGCACCGGATGCAGTTCGCCGATTTCATCCAGAAACAGCACCCCGCCGTGCGCTTTGGTGACCGCGCCGGGCTTGGGCTGCGGCACGCCCTGTGCGCCCAGCTGCCCCGCACCCTGATAAATCGGGTCATGGACGCTGCCGATGAGCGGGTCGGCAATCGCGCGTTCATCAAAGCGCACGCACGTCGCATCCACCTCGATGAACGGCGCATCCTCGCGGAAGGGCGTCCCCTGCGACTGCTTCGCCGCCTCCAGCACCAGCCGCGCCGCGCAGGTCTTGCCGATGCCGGGCGGGCCGTAAATCAGCACATGCTGCGGATTCGCGCCGCAGAGAATCGCCTTCAGGCTGCGAATGCCGTCCTCCTGACCAATCACGTCACTCATTTTCGTCGGGCGTACCTTTTCCGCCAGCGGCTCTGACAGGTGAATTGACCGCAGGTGGCGCATCCGCTCCATTTCGCGGTTACTCTCCCGCCCGTGCGCCGGCTCTTTCTGCCGCGACTGGCGCAGCTGCCGGAAAAAGTACAGTCCCACCACCACCGACACCAGCAGCTGGATGACGACCAGCATTGTTGCAAACATGCGCAAAACCTCCCTTGCATTTCATCGACCGCAGTATGCCCGAAGCGGCGGAAAACCATGCCCGAATGAAGGTTTTGCTGCAATTTTTCTTTCCGCAGTGGATACAGTCCTTGTTTGTCCACGCTGTCCACATCACAAGATATAGTGTACCGCTTTCATCCGCGAAAGCGGCATTCTTTCGCCCGCATTCTTGGTACATCAGGCGAAAACCCGCCATTTTCAAGGGTTTGTAAGGCTTTTCATGAAGTTGTCGATTTTTTGCGTGTTTTGTGATTTTGCCTATTGCATTATACAACATCTTGTGATAGAATATCTGTGGTTCGGAAGCAGTTCCCTACTGACCCCCATCCACGCGGATGATTTGGGGACGGCGGCGTTCATTCGCCGGTTTCCGGCACACATTTCAACATCAGGAGGTCAACCATCATGTACAATTTTGAGCAGTGGAATGGCTTCAAGGGTTCCATCTGGAAGGAAGAAGTCAACGTTCGCGACTTTATCCAGAAGAACTATAAGCCTTACGACGGTGACGAATCCTTCCTGGTCGGCCCGACCGAAGCGACCGACAAGCTGTGGGGCGCTCTGCAGAAGCTGCAGAAGGAAGAACGCGCCAAGGGCGGCGTCCTGGATATGGACACCGAGATTGTTTCTACCCTGACTTCCCATAAGCCCGGCTACATCGACGAAGACCTGAAGGATCTGGAGAAGGTCGTTGGTCTTCAGACGGACAAGCCCCTGAAGCGCGCTTTCATGCCCTTCGGCGGCATCCGCATGGCGGAACAGTCCTGCACCGAGAACGGCTACACCCCCGCTCCCGAACTGCACAAGATCTTCACCGAATATCACCTGACGCACTCCGACGCGGTCTTTATGGCGTACACGCCTGAAATGCGCGCGGCCCGCAAGTCCCACATCATCACCGGTCTGCCGGACACCTATGGCCGCGGCCGTATCGTGGGCGACTATCGCCGTGTTGCGCTGTACGGCATCGACGTGCTGATTGCTGAAAAGCAGCATGATTTCGCCAACTGCGGCGACGGCACGATGACCGACGACGTCATCCGTCAGCGTCAGGAAATCACCCTGCAGGTGAACGCCCTGAAGGACATGAAGGTCATGGCCGCGTCCTACGGCTACGACATCTCCAAGCCCGCCAGCAACGCGCACGAAGCGTTCCAGTGGCTGTACTTCGGCTATCTGGCCGCCATCAAGACCCAGAACGGCGCTGCAATGTCTGTCGGCCGTATCTCCACCTTCCTCGACATTTATGTCGAGCGTGACCTCGAAAACGGCGTCATCACCGAGGCCGAGGCGCAGGAGCTGGTTGACCACATCGTCATGAAGTTCCGTATGGTCAAGTTCGCCCGCATCACCTCCTATCAGGAGCTGTTCTCCGGTGACCCCGTCTGGGCGACGCTGGAAGTCGGCGGCACTGGTTTGGACGGCCGTTCCATGGTCACCAAGAATGACTATCGTTTCCTGCACACGCTGGAAAACATGGGCCCGTCTCCGGAACCCAACATGACCGTTCTGTACACCTCCCGTCTGCCGGAAGCCTTCAAGAAGTACGCGGCGCACATCTCCATCGTCTCCTCTTCCATCCAGTATGAGAACGATGACGTGATGAAGCCCGTCTGGGGCGACGACTACTCCATCTGCTGCTGCGTGTCTGCTACCCAGACCGGCAAGGAGATGCAGTTCTTCGGCGCTCGCGCGAACCTGCTGAAGGCGCTGCTGTACGCCATCAACGGCGGCATGGACGAGAAGCTGAAGACCCAGGTTGGTCCCTGCTACGCGCCCATCACCACCGATGAACTGACTTGGGACATCGTCAAGCCCGCTTACCTGCGTATGCTCGACTGGCTGGCTGGCCTGTATGTCAACGTGCTGAACCTGATCCACTACATGCACGACAAGTACTACTACGAAGCGGCTGAAATGGCGCTGATCGATACCCATGTGAAGCGCTCCTTCGCGACCGGTATCGCTGGCTTCTCTCACTGCGTTGACTCCATCAGCGCGCTGAAGTATGCCAAGGTCACCGCTATCCGCGACGAATCCGGCATGGTTTACGACTACAAGACCGAGGGCGAGTTCCCGAAGTACGGCAACGACGACGACCGTGCGGACGACATCGCCAAGTGGCTGCTGAAGACCTTCATCGACATGGTGAAGAAGCATCACACCTACCGCGATTCCGAGCCCAGCACTTCCATCCTGACCATCACCTCCAACGTCGTGTATGGCAAGGCCACCGGTTCTACGCCTGACGGCCGTCGCGCGTGGACGCCCCTCGCGCCCGGTGCGAACCCCTCCTACGGCGCGGAGCAGAATGGTCTGGTTGCGTCCCTGAACTCCACCGCGAAGCTGCCCTATCACTGGGCGCTGGACGGCATCTCCAACACCCAGACCATCAACCCCGATGCGCTGGGCCATGCTGCCGGCGAGCGCGTGAACAACCTCGTGCAGGTCATGGACGGCTACTTCGATCAGGGTGCGCATCACCTGAACGTGAACGTGTTCGGCAAGGAAAAGCTGCTGGACGCCATGGAGCATCCGGAGAAGGAAGAATACGCGAACTTCACCATCCGTGTTTCCGGCTATGCCGTGAAGTTCATCGACCTGACCCGTGAGCAGCAGTTGGACGTTATCGCCCGTACCTGCCACACCCGCATGTAATCCCCTGTTGGAAACCTTCACCCGGCGGACGGCAACTTCCGCCGGGTTTTTTCTGTCCAGAGGCACGAATTTTCCCGGAAAAGCGGCTTTTCCTGTTTACAGGCGTGCTTTTTCGGGTATAATAGAGGTGGCGGATTATCCGCCCGAATCCCTCGCAAGGAGTTTAGAAACATGAGCAATCCGAATCCCAACATCAAGGGACGTATTCATTCGTTTGAATCTTTCGCGCTGGTGGATGGCCCCGGCGTTCGCTGCGCCGTTTTCCTCTACGGCTGTGCGCTGCGCTGCAAATTCTGCCATAACCCCGATACATGGTGCCCGTCGTCCATCAGCCAAACGAAGGAAATGACCGCACGCGAGCTGTTCGACAAGGCGATTCGCTACAAGCCTTACTGGAAGAACAACGGCGGCATCACCGTTTCTGGCGGTGAACCGCTGGTGCAGCTGGACTTCGTGACCGAGTTTTTCCGGCTGATGAAGAAAGAAGGCGTGCACACCTGCGTGGACACGGCAGGTCAGCCCTTCCGCCGCGACCCGGAGTGGCTCGACCGCTTCAATGAGCTGATGAGCCTGACCGACCTGTTCATGCTCGACCTGAAGCAGTTTGACAGCAAGCTGCATGTGGAGCTGACCGGCAAAGATAACGCGAACATCCTCGACATGGCGCGCTATCTGTCCGACAACGGCAAGGAAATGTGGATTCGCCACGTCCTCGTGCCGGGTGTGACCGACGACGAGAACGACCTGCGCAAGATGAGCGACTTTATCGCAAGCCTCAAGACGGTCAGCCGTGTGGAAATTCTGCCGTACCACACGCTGGGTGTGTCGAAGTGGCAGAAGCTCGGCATCCCCTACCCGCTGGAAGGCGTTCCGACGCCGACCGACGAGCAGGTCAAGCGCGCCGAGGACATTCTGAACGTGACGGCGTATCACAAGTAATTGCATACGAAAAGAGGCGAACCTGCATTTCCCGCAGATTCGCCCTTTTTGATTGGTTCAATATTCGATTAGCACACGTCAGGCTGTTCCGCCAGCGCGTTTTCTTCCATCTTGCGCTTCGCCGTCCGGCTGCCCAGCTTGTGCCGCTTGCCCTCGATAAGTTTCGGCTCGCACTTGCCGTTCACGGAATCCGCCGTGATTTCGCAGCCGCAGATTTCCCGGCGGCCCGGCAAATCGAACATCGTGTCCAGCATGACATCCTCGATAATCGCGCGCAGACCGCGTGCGCCGCACTTGCGCTCAATTGCCATGTGCGCAATCGCCCGCACCGCGTCGTCATCGAACGTCAGCTCCACACCATCGAGTCCCAGCAGCTTCTGGTACTGCTTGCACAGCGCGTTTTTCGGCTCGGTCAGAATTCGCACCAGCGCGTCCTCATCCAGCGCGTCAAGCGTCACTGTAATCGGCAGACGACCGACAAATTCCGGAATCAGACCGAACTTCGTCAAATCCTCCGGGCGCAGCTTTTTCAGCGCATCCGTGCTGCCCTCCGGCGTCTTGCTGGTCAGCTCCGCGCCGAAGCCGAGGTTCTTCTTGCCCGTGCGGCTCTCGATAATCGGCACAATGCCATCGAACGCGCCGCCGCAGATAAAGAGGATGTTTGTCGTGTCAATCTGAATCATTTCCTGCTGGGGATGCTTGCGGCCACCCTGCGGCGGAACGGAGGCAAGCGTGCCTTCGAGGATTTTCAGCAGCGCCTGCTGCACGCCCTCGCCGCTGACATCGCGCGTAATCGACGGATTTTCGCTCTTGCGGGCGATTTTGTCGATTTCGTCGATGTAGATGATGCCGCGCTGTGCCGCGTCAATGTCGTAATCCGCTGCCTGAATCAGGCGAAGCAGGATATTCTCCACGTCTTCGCCGACGTAGCCGGCTTCCGTCAGGCTCGTTGCATCAGCAATCGCGAACGGCACATTCAGGATGCGCGCGAGTGTCTGCGCCAGAAACGTCTTGCCGCAGCCCGTCGGCCCCACCATCAGGATGTTCGACTTCTGCAGTTCAACATCATCCTTGCCGGGGCGCTGGCCGATGCGCTTGTAATGGTTGTACACCGCCACGCACAGGGCACGCTTGGCATGTTCCTGCCCGATGACATAATCATCCAGTACCTGCTTCATTTCTGCGGGGGACGGCAGGTGGTCGAACTTCTGCTCCTGCTGCGGATGCCCAGAGTGCATCATCGGCATTGCGTCGGAGATAATCTCCTGACAGAGCATGATGCACTCGTTGCAGATGCAAACGTTGTTCGCGCCTGCCACCATCCGCATCACCTGGCGTTCCGTCTTGCCGCAGAAGCTGCACCGTTTCAGCGGCGTACGGGTCATATCGTCTTTTGCCATCTTCTACCTCTCAAGCTGTCAATTTGTCTTCTTGCGGGGATCGAAGATTTCATCAATGATCCCGTATTCGAGGGCTTCCTGCGCGGACATGAAGTGGTCGCGTTCCACGTCGCGGCGGATGCGCTCAATATCCTGCCCCGTCATTTCAGCCTTCATGCGGATCATCTTTTCCTTCGTTTTCAGCAGCCATTCCGCCTGAATCTGCACGTCCGTCGCCTGACCCTGCGCACCGCCCAGCGGTTGATGAATCATAACTTCGCTGTTCGGCAGGGCGCAGCGCTTGCCCTTCTGACCCGCCATGAGCAGGAACGCGCCCATCGACGCCGCCATGCCGATGCACACCGTGCGTACCTGCGGCTTGATGTACTGCATGGTATCATAAATTGCCATACCAGCCGTCACCGAACCGCCGGGGCTGTTGATATACAGGCAGATATCGGCATCCGGGTCTTCCATTTCCAAAAAGAGCATCTGCGCCACGACGGTGTTCGCCACGTCGTCGTTGATTTCGCCGCCCAAGAAGATAATGCGATCCTTGAGCAGGCGGGAATAAATGTCATACGACCGCTCGCCGCGGTTGGTCTGTTCGACCACATAGGGGATCAGATTCATTGCGTTATCCCTCCTCGCTGCATATTTGTCCTTGCAGCACGGATAGCAGGGGCTTTCCCGCGCATTTTTCCCGCTCAGTGTACGCCGTTTGGGGCGCACCTATGCGTGCGGCGCATTTTTTGCTCCTGCCCCGTTTTCTGTATATTCTGAAAGACGCGGGAGCGGTCGCGACTGGCGTGACCTGTCTCCCGCGTTCATCAGCGTAAAATTAGGGGATTACTCCTCGGTCTTGGTTTCTTCCGCAGTCTCCGCCGCTTCTTCCGGCTTCTTGTCCACGACGGTCGCGCCAGCCTTCATCAGGTCGCACACCTTCTGAATGGCAGCCAGATCGGACAGGTACGCCTTGTGCTCGTCGGTCAGGTTCGCCTTGAAGGCTTCCACTTCCTGACCAGCGCGCTTGGCCTGCTTCGCGCTCTGCTCGTCGATGTCCTCGGCGGTGGGCTCGATGTTCTCCGCCTTGCGGATGGCTTCCAGCACCAGCTGAATCTTCACGCGGTTTTCCGCCTCGCCGCGGTACTGCTGCGCCATCTGCTCGCGGGTCTGACCCGTGTACTTCAGGTAGTCTTCCATGCGGAGACCCTGACGCATCATGGAGTATTCCACGTCACGCATGACGTAGTTCAGCTGATCGTCAATCATCGCCGCCGGAATGTCCATCTGGGCATTGGCAACCGCCTTTTCAATCAGCGCATTCTCGATTTCGACATCGTAGTTGGTGTCGGCAATCTCCTGCAGCTTCTTGGCGACATCCGCCTTGTAAGCGTCGAAGGTGTCGAAGCCGTTATCCTGCGCGAAGTCGTCATCCAGCTCCGGCAGTTCGGTCTTGGTGATGCTGTTCACCTTGACATGGAACACGGCGTTCTTGCCCGCAAGGTTCTCCGCATGATACTTTTCGGGGAAGGTGACGTTCAGGTCCTTCTCTTCGCCGACGGTCATGCCGACCATCTGCTCTTCAAAGCCCGGGATGAACGCGCCGCTGCCGATTTTCAGGGTCTGACCCTGCGCCGTGCCGCCCTCAAACGGAACGCCGTCCACACTGCCTGCGTAGTCGAGGTTCACGGTGTCGGTGTAATCCACGCCGCGGTCGGTCACGTCGATGGTACGCGCGCCCTTCTGCTGATCCTGGCTGATGCGCGCCTGAATTTCGTCCTCGGTGACGACTTCCTTCGGCTCCACTTCAACCGTCAGGTTCTTGTATTCGCCCAGCGTCACGTCCGGACGCACGAAAACTTCCGCGGTGAACTTCAGTTCTTTGCCCGCGCCGATTTCCTGCACATCCACCTGCGGACGATCCACAACGTCGATGTTGTGTTCCTTGATGGCTTCGGCATACAGCGCCGGGAAAATCGCGTCCAGCGCGTCATCATAGAACACGCCTTCGCCATACATACGCTCGATGACCGCGCGGGGCGCCTTGCCCTTGCGGAAGCCAGGGACGTTAATCTTGCTGCGATCCTTGAGATAAGCCTGATTCAGGGCCTTGTCGAAATCTTCAGCGGGGACAACAAAGGTCAGCTTCACCTTGTTGCTGGAAATCTTTTCAAAATTGGTGCTCATCGGAATTTGTTCCCTCCTGCGCTCTCGTCGGGTCAGCTGACCCGGTCATGCGTTCTTGAATCTATACGCACAGGGTGTATTTTACCACATTTGCCGGGGCTTTTCAAGACATCCGTGCGCATTTTCTCAATAAATTAACCACTTTGATGGGATTTATCTGCAAATCTCCCCGTCCGTGCCGATGGTGATGATTTGCATCGGCAGTTTTTTGCCGCAGCGGGCGACGGCTTTCTCCGCCGCGTAGGAAATACCGCCGCAGCAGGGCACTTCCATGCGCACAACGGTCACGGAACGAATTTCGTTTTTCGCGAGAATGTCGGTGAGTTTCAGGGAATAATCCGTATCGTCGAGCTTCGGGCAGCCGATGAGGACGATTCGGTTGCGGATGAAGTCCTGATGGAAGTGCCCGTAGGCATACGCGGTGCAGTCCGCCGCAATCAGCAGATCCGCGTCCTGATAAAAAGCAGCAGTCGGCGGCGCGAGGCGAATCTGCACCGGCCACTGACGGAGGTGGCTCCCATTGTCCGCGTTTTCAGCGGATTCATTCGCGGCGGCGCGCTTCATCGCGCGCACCTTCATGCCGGGGCAGCCGCTCACCTGCTGCTTGCGTGCCAGATGTTCCTTGACCGCTTCCTCGTCGAACGCGGCGGCTTCGCGCTGCACAAAGCTGATGGCGCCCACGGGACACGCAGGCAGGCAGTTGCCCAGCCCGTCGCAGTAGTCGTCGCGAATCAGCCTTGCCTTGCCGTTCACCATGGCAATCGCGCCTTCCTTGCACGCCGAGGCGCAGAGTCCGCAGCCGGAACAGAGTTCTTCGTTAATGTGAATGACCGTGCGAATCATGAATGTTTTCGACTCCTTTTGCCCTTTGTTGACAGGGCAAACGCAATCATAGCACATTTCTTTTCCACTGACAAGAGGGACATTCTGCCTGTGCTTGCAGTTTTCTGTGATGCGTGGTATAATTCTTCCTGAAATCCGCAAAAAAATTTGAAATTCCGGGAATGGAAAGGAGGCGTCAATCGTTAGATGAGTGAACCCACCTCAAAGCACAAGGAGGAATCTGCCGTGCAGCAGGCCCTTGATTCACCCGCCGCCGCAAAGGGGCTGGATGATTCTTATCAACCGGTACCAGATGTGCGGGATGACCCCGCGTACTTTGCCCGGCTCTATGATCAGTACGCCACCGATGTGCTCCGCGTCTGCTACTTCTACCTTTCCGACCGCGAAAAAGCGGAGGATGTCTGTCAGGACGTGTTTGTGCGGCTGATGACGACGCATCCGTTGCTGCAGCCGGGGCGGGAAAAATCGTGGCTGCTGAAGGTAGCGCTGAACCGCTGCCGCGATTTATGGCGCGGCGCTTGGCTCAAGCGTGTCATTCTGGGCGGCCCGACGTTCGAGCTGATTCCTGCGCCGGACGAGTTTTCCCGCCGCGACGACCAGCAGGCGATGATGGCCGCCATCAACCAGCTTCCCGCGACCTTCAAGGAAGTTATCCTCCTGCATTATTATCAGGGCATGAACATTGCCGAGATTGCCCAAATGTTGGAGCTGCCGGAAGGCACGATTTCATCCCGCCTGAGCCGCGGGCGCAAAAAACTTGAATCCATTCTTTTGAAAGGAGGCGATGCCCGGTGAAGAAGCATCCTGAGCAGAACGAGCAGTTCGAAGCCCAGCTCCGGAATCTGCCCGACACGGTAAACCAGTCGCTGGCAGGTCTGACCGCCGGGACAGAGCTGAACAATCGAATCCAGATGGCGGTGCGCGATTCCCGTGCATCCCGTCAGAAGAAGTCTTTCCCGGTGCGCCGCTTTGTGTCAGTCGTGGGCGTGTGCGCCGCGGCAGTAGCGCTGTTCGTGGGGCTGTCTCCCCTGTTGTCCTCCCCTGCGAATGCGCCGCTGATTCAATCCAGCCCCTTGGGCGACAAGCCGACCGCCACCGAGCGGACGCTCCGCGCTGACCTGACCGGCAGCGACGTATCCATCGGGCAGAAGCAGTCCGTACCCTCCTACCGTAACCTATGGTCAAGCAGCAGCGACAGCAGCACCTTCCCGCTGATTGGCGTGAACGGCAGCTACTACCGCATGATGACCTCGCCGCGCAGTGTCTCCTCCAGCCTGTTAGGCGCAAGTTTAGGCACGATTGCGGAGTACACGACCGAGCCGTCTTTGTCCGGCACGAATGTCATGCTCTCTAACAAGGCAGCGGTCGGCACGGAGGTATACGGCATCAGCGGCATGAGCAGCACGTTTGTCGCGGCAGACGTTGACGGGCAGATGCGGCTCTTCCAGCGTGTGAGCTTCAACGGCAACGCGCTGAAGGGTTCGGAGACGCTTGCGGACGTGATGCAGTTAAGCGGACACGTCGCGAGCATTGAGTTGAGCGGCGTCGGCACGATTACGGACACGAGTGTCTGCGCCGACCTGATTTCGCTGCTGCTGAATGATGCAACGTACGAAAGCAGCGGATCGCTGAGCGCGAAGCAGTCTCTGCTGATTGAACTGGACAACGGGCTGGTCTATCAGTTCACGGTGAAGAACGACAAGATTGCATCGTGCGGTACTTGGTCTTGCCCGGAATTCTTCGAGGCATTTGAAGCGGCGTGCGAGTAATTCGATGATATGCAAGCATCCCGGCAATCCTCTCCTGCACAAGGGGATTGTCGGGATGCGTTTTTTGCTTTTTGGGGGAAGTTCGTTTCCCTTGCAGCGGATAAAGTCAAGTATGGAAGTGTTCATACTATTTCCAGATAAGAATGCGCCAAGATGCGCCGCGAGTTTTTCATTCT
>ERZ773194.179-NODE-179-length-85250-cov-5.148859_pt1 | contig 85250 bp, 81 predicted proteins | sample MGYA00511240_ERZ773194 | MGnify/ENA primary metagenome ERZ773194 (study PRJEB29015, sample SAMEA2737774) | human gut metagenome | biome: human gut; feature: human-associated habitat; material: faeces | place: China | collected 2012 ... | reverse complement strand
ATTACTAAACTTGGCTTAAAGCTTGTGTTAGCTTTAAATTTTAACTCAATTCTCTTTAACGAGAACCTCTCTTTGCTGTTCAATTTTCAAAGACCAAATTCTGTTTTGTTGCTTTACTATCAGCAACTTTTATAGAATACCACATCTTCGTCGGTTTGTCAACACTTTTTTACAAATTTTTTAAAAAAATTTCAATTTTCAAAAATCTGTAATGCTCGATGTGTTGCCCCTCACGAAACTGCCTTATAAATATACCACATCGCGGACAAGTTGTCAACACTTTTTTTGAATTTTTTTCATTTTTTTACCTTTTGACTTTTTTTCTTCATTGTATAGCGTTAAAAACTTTTTCATAAGATACATTGCCGATTACCGCAGCCAAAGAGGCAAAGCGTTGCTTCATACATCAAATTTGCCGCAGGAAATACGCAAAATCATCCCTGCGGCGGTTTTGATGTTCACTCAAAAATTATTTATTCAAAATTTCTTCTGCCATTTTTGTAAGTTCATCAGCCGAAAGCTTGCCGTCAAGCTGCAGCAACTGATACTGTATTCCGTCTTTTACCCAGGTAACGCTCTGCACATTTTGAATTTTAACCTCGGGCGAACCGTAACTGAACACAAGCTCGCCGTTTTCCTCGGCTTTTTTGTCTGCATCGGTAAGCTTGTAATCGCCGGGAACAGTCTTATTTGCAAAACTGTAATAGTAAATATCAACACCGTTTACGGTTTCGGCAACATTGCCCTGCAATTCCGCCTCGGAATTAAATTTGTCCTGCGCAAAAATTACAATGTCGCCGTTTTTTTCGTAGTCAAACGATACAGAATTGAATTTTTCAACCGAACCGCCGTTTTCATCTGTAAGGTTATTGTTTACAATACTGCCGTTTTTAAAAGCATAACCGTTTTCAAAAGTGTCAATAAGAACGGGCTTATAGCCTATGTCCTTTGTAACCTGCTGTGCCGTCGGAAGCGAATTGTATTCGGGGGTTGACGACGACGAACTGAACCAGTTTGACACAATTCCGCTTGCGGCGAAAACCGATATACCCAAAACAAACGTTGCCGCGATTGCAATAAGCGCTATTTTCCTTTTTGATTTCATAGTGACAGACTTCCTTTCTTTATATGCGAAGTCAAGTTTTGCGTTTACATTTCGCTTGACCGCCTGAATATCAATGTCAAGCGGAGCGCAAAATTTTTCGTTCGCTTTTTTGATGTTCAAATCTTCAAACAAATTGTTTTTTCTGTTCATAACATTTCCCTCGCATTTGATAAAATTATTTTCAGTTTGCGTTTTCCGCGCGAAAGCTTGGTTTTCACGGTTGATACGTTAATTCCCGTTGCTTTTGAAATTTCCTTAATTTTTTCGTTAAATTTGTAATAACGGACAAATATTTCGCTGTCCGGCTCGCCCAAACTCATAACTGCGTCCCACAAAACACTGCCCGAGGTTTTTTCTTCAATCGGCGAGGATTGGTCTGCAAGTTCAATATCGTCTATGCAAACGGAGTCCGTCTTTTTGCTCAGCCTTTTCAACGCAAAGTTGCGTGCCGCGGCGGCGATATACGACCGTATTGTGCCTTTTTGCAAATCTATGTAATCCGCATTTTTCCAAAGTGCAACAAACACGTCGGACACAATTTCTTCAATGTCTTCTTTCGGCAGACTGTTCCCTGCCATATTATACAAAACCGTGCTTAAATACGGTGTGTATACCTCAACCGCCTCGTCTATTGAATTTGGTTCGCGTTTTTTGAGCCGTTCCAACAGCTTTGTTTCATATGCCATTTCAAACCCGCTTTCTTTTGTGCAAAGTTAAAAGCTTTTAGTCTTTACAACTTTATATATCCCTAAAAAGCGAAAAAAGTTTCACCTTTTGAAAAATTATTATAATTCTTACACGTGCAGAGATTTCTATTAAATAATATAAAAAAGGCAACCTTTACAGATTGCCTTGGAGTTTGCATATAAAACTTAATTTGTCAGTTTCTTTTCCACCGCAATCCAGATTTCGCAGGTATAATCTGCATTATGCGTATCTGCCGACGGGTAGCTTTCAATCTCGATACCGCAAGGCTGATATTCGCTCGCCGGAAAAAACTCGTTGCAGATATACTTATACACCTTCTGAAAAGCCTCGGGCATTTTGCCGACACTTTTAAACACGGCATACGTATGCGCCGGGATAGTTTCAACCGTGAAATAGTCCTCATCAATCTTTCCGCCGTTATAATGCGCGCAAAAAACTTTCGGGCGAATCGTAGCCGTATTTCAGCGCGATGTCAATTACTTTTTCGTTTGTTGACGCAAGTTCGCTGCCGGCGAGCGACAGTCTGCGCAAAGGAATGTAATCGCCCAGGCTGTAACCGCAAACCGCGCTGAACACGCGCTGAAAATGAAAGCTTGACGAATATGCCGACTTTGCAACTTTCTCAAAATCAATCGGCTCCGTTATATGCTCCTCTACATAGTCCAGCGCACGCTGAAGTCCCGAAATCCAATCCATTTTCCTCATCTCCATAAACACATTATACGGCAACTTTGCATTATTTTCCTGATATTTGATGCTTTGATGTGCTATGTTTTTTTATGATTTTTTCTGCCGTTGCACCGTCAATTTGATTAACGGTTACAAACTCACCATTGAAAAACACCGCAAAATTATTAAACACACACGGCAGATTTTTTGCCGTTTCGAGCGAATTTACCAATATAAATTTTGCGTCAATGTCTTTCTCGGCACAAAATGTTTTTAACTTTTCAATCCGCTGATAAATATACGGACACTGATAATCATAGTAAACAACAAGCGGCTTGCCGCTTGTTTTCTGCTTGACGCTCGGTGAAAAACGCGGTTTTGATCCGTCGAACGAAAGCGTCAAAAGCTCGTAGCCGTCATTTGTTTCGTCCGCCGTTTCAAAACCGAATTTCTTGGCAAAATTTTGGTCGGAAAGCCAGTTTTTCTGTTTTTTCGCGCCGAGAATACAAACGCCCGACTTGCCGTTTTTCTTCGCGTCGTTTATGCAGTATTCCATAAGACTGCGCCCGTATCCGCACCCTTTCGGCGCGCCCTGTATCCAAAGGCAGTAGATATAATAAAAATTATCGCCCTCAATCGGCACCCACGCTTTTTCGAGCGGTGCATACTCAATAAATACGCACGCGTTTACGTTAAGTTTGCGGAAAATATGCCCCTCTTTGAGCCTCTCAGAAAGCCACTTTTTCTTTGCGTCAATACCGCTGTGCGCGTTTTTGCGGATAATACAGCAAACGTGCTCGTCACAAAGATTTTCCGGCGTCAGATTGATAAATTCAGCATCCATTTCAGTTTCCTTTCTGTATGAGTTTCAAAAATCTTTCGTTCAGCCACGCTTTTTTCGACGACACCTGAATATCTTTGTTGTTTGAAATCGCACAGCAGATATGCTCTTTTTCAATATTTTCTTTTGTAACTTTTATATATTCCATAATTTCAGCACCTCGTTTTGTACTCTTAATAATGATTATACTTTGTTTTTGCGGTGTTGTCAATTATTTTTGAATATTGATTAAAAATTTTTAAAGACAAAAAAACACATCGGCAATTTTCATTGCCGATGCATCTTTAAACTTTAAATTAGTCTTCCAAAGCTCTGCTCAAGAATGTAACAATCTGACCTCTTGTGCAAGTATCGTCGGGTGAGAATGTTGTTGCGCTTGTACCTGCGGTAACGTTGTTTTTAACCGCCCACGCAACCGCCTCGGCAAAGCCCGCGCCGTTTGAAACGTCGCTGAACGTGCCCGAAATTTCGGTTCTCGGCGAACCTGCGTTTTTCCACAAATATTCAACTGTAGATGCTCTTGTGCAGGGAGTGTTGCCCTCAAATTTGTCACCCGTAACCATATCTTTGCCGTATGCCCAGATTGCAGCGTCATAGAAATAGTCGCTTGCCGAGATGTCTGTGAACGGATTTTCGATTTCAGCCTTGGGCGAACCTACCGCACGCCAGAGGAATGTCAAAATCTGCGCTCTTGTGCAGGTCAAATCGGGCGAGAAAGTTGTTTCGCTTGTGCCCTGTGTGATGTTTTTGCCTACTGCCCATTTTACAGCAGAAGCATAATACGCATCGTCTGCAACGTCCGCAAAATTGATTTCTGTCTTTGTTTCTGTATTTTCGTCTGTTTTTTTGCTGTCCTCTTTGTCAGCGTCTTTGTTTGTTTCGTCGGTTGTTTCAAGCAGGCGGAGTGTGTTGTAAACTCTCATAGTGTCTGTTTCATTTCCGAGTGTGAATTTAATAAAGCATTTTGCCGAACCTTTTTTTGTTGCGGTAGAATCTACTTTTTCAAATTCGCCTGTAAGCTCAACAGTGCTTCCGTTTGTGATAACTTTTTTAACCGACTCCAAAATGTCCTCTGCCGTAACGTCGGGGTCGAGCGAAACGTTCTGGAAGATTGCTTTTGCCGCCGCTATATCTTTTGCAAGATTTTCTTTGTCTGCGTTTGCTGTTGCAGCGTCGCCTGTAAGTTTCGGGATTTTTGCGTCATACATTTCGTGACGTGTGTAAGGTCCGCACTTAAACATAATGTTTACGAAAATCGAACCGTCTTTTTCGCTTGTAGCGTTGTAAATGCGGAAGTCTGTTTCTTTCGAGAAACCAAGTTCAACCGTGCTTCCGTCGGGAAGAATTTTCTTAGCCGCGCTCAAAAACTCATCTGCTGTCATATCGTTATAGATACCCATTGTGCCGATACCGTCTTTGATTGCTTTCATTGCGGTTTTAATTTCGCCCTCTTCATCAATAGCGAAAACCGCCGTCGGCAAAACCGTAAACATTACGCATAATGCCATAAGTAAACCCAATACTCTCTTAACCATTTTTTCTTTCTCCTTTTTATTTAAATTATTGTATTGCCCTGTTTAAGAATGTAACAATCTGTCCCCTTGTGCAAGTGTCGTCGGGTGAGAATGTCGTTGCGCTTGTGCCTGCGGTAACGTTGTTTTTAACCGCCCACGCAACCGCCTCGGCAAAGCCCGCGCCGTTTGAAACGTCGCTGAACGTGCCCGAAATTTCGGTTCTCGGCGAGTTTGCATTTTTCCACAGATATTCAACGGTGGACGACCTTGTGCAAGGTGTATTTCCGTCAAATTTACTGCCCGAAACCATACCTTTGCCGTACGCCCAAAGCGCCGCGTCATAGTAATAGTCGCTTGACGATACATCTGCAAACGGATTTTCGATTTCAGCCTTGGGCGAGCCTACCGCACGCCAGAGGAATGTCAAAATCTGCGCTCTTGTGCAGGTGTCATTCGGAGAGAACGTTGTTTCGCCCGTGCCCTGTGTGATGTTTCTTTCAACCGCCCATTTTACCGCATCGGCAAAATAATCTGCGGATTTTACGTCTGCAAATGCAGTGACGTTTGATGTATTTGTATTTTCCGTTTTGTTATCTTCGGTTTTTGTTTCTTCCTCGGTGTTCTTCGCAGGTTTGGACCAGTTTGCGCTGCCGCCCGTTGTAAGATAAATTCTGTCCGCCGAGTCGCTCATACGGAGATTAAGCGTGTAACCGCTTTCGGTTTTTGTCATATACTCAAGGTCAATCGGAACATATGAAACCATTCCGTCGCTCGCTGTGCAGATGAGATAATCTTTCTGCATTTCGTCCGTATCTATGTAGTTCGTCTTGCCCGATGCGGTAACAACCGAAGTAATCCAAGTCGGAACACCTGCAAAAAGCTGAACAGCCGTGCCTGTTTCTTCAGCGTCATATACGCCGACGCCCATATAGTTATAACCGCTTTTGAGGAGGTTTGCGCGGTGTCCGTCACTGTTCATCCAGGAATTCATCGCATTTTCGCCCGAAACTGCGCGCGCCTTTGCATCACATTTATAGATGTTTTCGCCCGCGGTCGAATAGCTCAACCCTGTAATTGCAGTGAAGGGTTTTTGTCCGTTCGGTCTTGTATGCGAAAAGCTTTCCACAAGTTCAACCTCACGGATACTGCACGCATTCTGCAAAACCTCGGGCATTGTGAGGAGCACCGAGCCGACTTTGTTTCTCTCAATGTTTGTAAGTCTTAAAATTTCCCATTCTTCTTTGTTAATCAAGGTTTTGTCAACCGGCAGTTTTCTTACAAGCTTGGGAAGTGTTTCGCTGAAACGCGTTTCGCGTTCTTCATCGCCGAGAGTCATTGTAAGATAAGCGGTGATGTTTCCGTCCTCTTTGAACGTCGCATTTATTTTGTTAAACGATTTCCAGGACACTTTTGTGCCGTTTTTAACTGCTTTTTTTGCAACTTCAAGCATTTCTTCCTTCGCGGTTCTGTTGTCGTACGCAATTTCGTCCATTGCAACGCCGATAAGATGTCTGTCCTCGTCAATCGCTTTTGTTGTTTCGTTCACAATCAAGGGAAGTGTTTTTGCCGCGGGAACCGCGTCCTCAACGGTACCGCACTTGAGCGTGAGAGTTGCGGAAACGGTGCCGTTTACCGTGCTCGACGATTTGACAATTTTAAAATTCGCCTTGTCAAGCGTGATTATAACATCGTTGTTATCCGCCGCGTCCATAGCCATTTTCAAAATGTCTGCTGCGGTTGTGTCGTTTGAAACCTCAAAAGTCCACATAGCGTCGCTTATCGCTTTTTTTGCCGCATTTATGTATTTTTTAGCCGTTGCCTCGTCTATTTTGCCGTCGGAAACGTCTTCCTTCACAGGTTCGCTGTCGCCGTCGTCGGTAGTCAAACCGCCGAACGCCCTGCTGTCGGTGCCTGCCGGAATTTCTTTTTTAACCGTGAGTGCCTCCTCGCCGTCGTCTATAAAAATGCTCACATCTGCGCTCACATATCCTGCCTTTGTTGCCGTGGGACTTACAACCTTAAAACGTTCAACCAAAAATCCCGTGCCGACAAACGAGTTTGTCGAGTATTCGCACGCACCGAACAAAAGGTTTTCCATATCTTCTTTCGTAAAGTTTACGTCCACATCCGCTTTTTCGAGCAAATCGAGAAAACGTTCCATATTTTTCTCGCACGCAGTCTGTGCGTCGTCAACCACCGTTATGGCGTACGCAGTTGTATGCGGTGTCTGCACTGCGCCGAACATAAGCGCCGCCGCACAGGCACAAGCCAAAAATTTCTTCATCACTGCACTTCCCTTTTTTATAAAAAATATATGTTTTTTCACAACGTTATAATTATACAAAATTTTTTCTCATTTTGCAATAGCTTTTTGATATTTTTGCAAAAATTTACACAAAAGTTTTACGGCACAATTTGATGTAAAAAACTTGAAAATCCGTCACGTTGTGATATAATGATGTCAAAGGAGAGATGATATATGTTTAAAGCAAACACGGAATTTGACATTATCGGTATGGGTGAAGTTATGTTACGCCTGTCACCGCCGGCAAAAGAGAAAATTTCGCAGTGCGAAATGTTTGAAAAAACAATCGGCGGAAGTGAGCTTAACGTTGTGTCGGGCGCGTCTATGCTCGGCGTGCGCTCGGCAATAATCACAAAAATTCCGCAAAACAAAATCGGACACTTTGTGCGCAACAAAATCCGCTACGGAAACGTGAGCGACGATTACATTGTCTACGACCAATCTGCTGACGCGCGTCTGGGTGTCTATTATTACGAGAGCGGTGCTTACCCGAGAAAATCGACCGTCATTTACGACCGTGCTCGTTCGTCTATGTGCACACTCAGCATTGACGAACTCCCGGGCGATATTTACGAAAAAACAAAGGTTTTCCACATCAGCAGCATCACGCTTGCGATAGACAAAAACCTTCGTGAAACCGCGCTCGAAATGATTAAGCGTTTTCACAAAGCCGGTGCGCTTATTTCGTTTGACGTAAACTACCGTTCCGCGCTGTGGAGCGAGGAAGAGGCGCGAGAGGTTATACAAAGCATTTTAAAATACGTCGATTTTCTTTTTGTTTCGGAGGAAACGTCGCGCCGTATGCTCCAAAGAGAGGGCACGCTTGAAGAAATTATGCAGGGATACGTTAAAGATTACGGATGCAAACTTGTGGCAACCACGCGCCGTGAAGTTATTTCGCCGATGCGCCACAATTTTAATTCAAAAATCTTTTACGGCGGCAAATTCTACGAAGAAAAACCGTATAACAACATTGAGGTTATCGACCGTATAGGAAGCGGTGACGCGTATCTTGCAGGCGTTTTGTACGGTCTTATCAAAACGGGCGATATTACAAGCGCGCTCGAAATAGGCAATGCCACATCGGCGGTTAAAAACACCGTTGTTGGCGATATGTCGGCAAGCAGTATCGACGAAATTTTAAGTGTTATAAAGTCGCACAAGGCAACGGGAAGACAGGACGAAATGGTGCGTTAAAATACCGTATAAAAAAGGAAATTTTTTGCAAAAAAAGTGTTTGCATACGCAAAAAATTCTGATAGAATAAATATGTAAAAATTTTTCCAAAAAAAGGAAGGTGTTTTTTTAGAATGAAAATGAAAAAATTCGGCTGTGCCGTATTGTGCACGGCAATGCTGACCGCGGTTTTTGCACCGTTGGCAGGCGCTTGGAGCGTTTTTGACAAAGATTACGGCGCTGAAGGCTTAGAGCAGAGCAGTACGCTTGTAACCGACGATATGGTGACAGTCCGCGAAAAAGACGACCCGAACGACGTAACATCGCTTATTTACACCGTTCTTCCTGACGGCAACGCAATGATTACCGACTATTCGGGCAAATTTATGGAGGGATATGAATTTGAATTTGACATTCCGTCCGAAATTGACGGTCACACGGTTGTTGCAATCGGCGACGGCGCACTTTGCGACAGCGCCGCGAAAATCGTAGGCATAACTCTTCCGTCAACGGTAAAAGAAATCGGAAACAGGGCTATTTACGGACGTTATTTAAAATATCTCAAACTAAACGACGGACTTGAAGTTATAAAAGATTATGCCATAAACTGCGGTGACGAGCTTGAAACGCTTGTCATTCCCGACAGTGTAAAATACATAGGCAATGAGGCTGTTTCGGGCAAGGCACTTAAAAATATTACTCTTCCGAACAACCTTGAATATCTCGGCAAAAATGTAATTTTGGGCACCGCATACGAAGCAGATGCGTCAAACCGTGAAAACGAGATTTTATACCTCGGACAGTACCTTATAGCAGGCTTGAAAATCGGATACGAGGAACTGGAAAATCCCGACCCGTCCGCACCTACCCAAACAAGGCAAATTCACGAATGGGAGGCTGTGGGCGACATTGCAATCCGCGAGGGCACAACAATGATGTGCGCCGACGCTTTCGGAATGTCAAACATCACATCGGTAAAATTGCCGTCAACGCTTAAGGCAATCCCATATCTCGGTTTTTACCGGTGCAAAAACCTTGACAACGTTGTAATTCCCGGCAATGTCAAAGACATCGGACCGAACGCATTTTCGTGGAACGAAAGCCTTACAAACCTTACAATCGAAGAAGGCGTTGAACGTATCGGTGAAATGGCATTTTTCCGATGCAACAACTTAAACGAGGTTACAATTCCCAAAAGCGTTACACAGATTGACCTGCAGGCTTTCGGCTGGGATTATGTAAACGACTATGACGTAAGAAACGAAAATCTTGTTATAAACTGTTGCAGCGGTACGGCAGGCGAACAGTATGCAAAAGACAACGGATTTAAATATAATTTGCTCGACACGGGCGAAACGGTTGACAAGGGCGAACCTACCGCGGCGGCTGACAGCAGACACACCTGCGAGGCAAAAGGTGACAACTGCGCGGTTAAGAAATTTAAAGATATTATGAGCGCAGAGGGCGACACCAACCACGACGGCATTGAATACTGCCTCGACCACGGCATTATGAACGGCACGGGCGCAGACACATTCGACCCCGAGTCTACAATCACACGCGCACAGTTTGCAACAATGTTCTACCGTCTTGCAGGTCAGCCCGAATCAAGCGCGGACGGCAAATTTACCGACCTTACCGAGGATTGGTATGTTAAAGCGGTCAACTGGGCGGCGGCAAACGGCATTATAAACGGCACAAGCGAAAACACCTTCTCGCCGTACGACACAATAACGCGCGAGCAGATTGCCGCAATTTTGTACCGTTATGCCGAAACAAGAGGTCTTAATATGCTGTACGGCGACGGATGGTATTTTGCAAATTCCTTTTACAGCGATAAAGACGATATTTCCGACTATGCGCGCGTTCCTATGGAATGGTGCTTTGCAAACTACGTAATGTTTGATGTTGTTGACAGGTCGAACGGATACGAAATTCTTATCGGCGCGAAAATCGCTCCCACACGTGCGGACACCGCGCTTATTTTCAGCAAAATAGGAACGTTGCTCGAATATGAGGCAAAAAACTGAATTATTTATCCAAATAAAAATTTTAACCTGCTCCGAAAGCTCCGCCGTTTTAACCTCCGAGCATGCCGAAACGGTATAGGTTTTTCCGCTTTTCAAAAGCGGAGATGTGATAAATACCGCTTTATAATCGCCGTCGGTGTCGAAATATATGTTTGCAATGGTGTAAGGCGTATAGTCTTTGTTGTAAAAATCAAGCTCCATATGCTTTTGCAAAACGTTTATAACGCTTTCATATGCCTGTTTATCCGGCATATATTTATGCTCGTATCGGTTAAAAACTTCTATTGCCATAGCCGTTCACCCTCCCTAATGTTTAATGAAATTATAGTTTTCCAAGGTTAAATCAAAGTTAAGAAAATGTAATTTTTTGCAAAAAAATTCCCCTCGCTTGTTTGCAAGGGGAATTTTTTATGTAGTTCGACCTAATTCTGTTGTTAAATTTTAACCGATAAACGCGTTTACAATTTCAGCGTCGGTATAGAAAAGGAGCAAGTCGCCCATAGGAAGCTTAAATTTAAGATCAACCCAAACGGTATTTCCGCTGTTTACGGTAACATCCGTGCATTTGTACTTGTCGCCGAGCACCGACGCAAGACTTGCGTTGTCCGCCTCGGAAACGCTAACCTTAACGCGGTAAATAAAATGCGACTCGGGATTTGTCACAAGCGTGGGATAATATGTGATATTCGCCTTAATACCGCCCTTTTCAAGCGTTTTTTCCATTTCGGAAAGCGGATTTACAAACATCTGTTTCATCGCGCTTGCAAAAGAATAGCTCTCGCTCGCCTTTGCACTGCTGATTTTGTTTGAATAAACGTAATTCGGGATACTCTTTATAATCGCGGTGTAATCACCGTAATTTTCGGGATATTTCGCAACGTCGGTACTCAAATTTTCATTGGTTCCGCTGCCGTCCGACGCATACGAAACCTGCGTTCCGATAACCGCGTCAAGCTGAAGCAAAATTGCGGCAAATTCTTTCATAGTAATTTCCTTATCGGGGTGGATTTTGCCGTCCGCAAAAAGGCAAATTCCGTTTGACGCCGCGTAATCGAGATACTTTTTCTGCGTGCCGTCCGCGCCCGTCACATCGGGATACGACGCACTTGTGTCAAATTTTGCCGACTTCGTAACAAGCTTGATAAGGTTATAGCACATTTCGGAAAGCGTGTCGCCGACGTTTGCGTTTTTGCTCACAAATTCCGCCGTGTTGGGCACTCCGCCGAGCGTTTCGCCTCTCGTAACGTAAAATTCCTTGCCGTATTCGCAGTCAAGCTCGTTAACCGCGGAAATATTTTTAAAAGTAAGATTATACTGTCTTGAACCAAATCTTAAAACAGCTCTTGCCATTTCGCCGTTGGTGAACGTCGCATTGGGATTGTATTCTCTGTCAAAAAGCGTCTGACTTCCAAATACTGCTTTCAAAACGTCGGACGAAACAATATCCGCAAAATCTTTCGCAGGCGAATTTTCGTTAATTTCTCTTGCGCGGACGATAAGCGCCGCACCCTCTGCACGGGTGAGCGTGTCGCCGAGGCGGAGATTAAGTCCGTCGTCGCCCGTCATAATGCCGTAAGTGTAGCCCCACGCAGCCGCGTCTTTGTTGTCCGACTGGCTTGTGATGACACTCGGCGCGGATATGCCTGTTTTACTGCCGTTGCGTTTCCAGATAAGGTTTAAAACCTCTCCGCGCGTAATCGCCTTGTCGGGCATAAACTGCGTGCCCGAAACGTCAAGTCCCGAATACATAATGTAGTCGTAACCCCAGTGGTCGGCAGGAACGTCGGTATAAACAACGTCCGTTTTTTCACTGCCCTTGCCTATCATTTTAACAAATTCGGCGCGCGTGACGGTGCCGTCGGGACGGAAAGTGCCGTCGTCATAGCCGTTGATAGTGCCGTCGTTTACAAGTACATCAATGTAAGATTTGCCCCAGTGACCGTCCAAATCGGAAAACGAAACCGCGAAAGCGTTCATCACCGCAAAGGACGAAAAAATGAGAGCGAACGTCAAAATAATGCTGACCGTTTTTTTCATTTGCAAAACCTCCGTTTTTTAAATTTGCACCGCGTTCATAACCGTTTCAACCGCTCTTTCGTCGGGTGTGCAGGTTAAAAGATACACAGGTGTGGATTTCAAAATTTTGTCCGTGAAATCCATACATAAATCGAGATAATCGGGAACAAGCGGTTTTCTGATTTCGTTTACAAAGTACGAAACCGCTCTTGCACCCGAGAGTTTTTCAATTTTATTTTCAGTGCCCCTGTGCAGAAAAACCACAGCTTTAAGGGGAGCGGAAACATTTTGATTAACTCCGCTTGTGCCTGCGAACGGCGAGCCGAAAAGATACGGAACACCGTCTTGGAATTTTATGACCGGCGTATCGTCGTTGGCAATAACAGTGTCGGGATAAACCTCCTGCCAAATTGACGTATGGGTGGATTTTCCCGTGCCGGACTGCGCCGAAAATGCGATTGCACTGCCGTTTAAAACTATTGACGACGAGTGCAGAACACCGCTTTTGTTTTTGAGCATTGCGTATGAAAACGCCTCGCCTATAGCGAAAAACGAGATGTACCAAATGTCTGCGCCGTAAATTTTGTCACGGTTGGCAATGGAAACTTTCGCCTTTTTGCCGTCGGGCGAGATGTCATTTCTCAAAAAAGCTCCCTGTTCGTCAATGCGCATTGTGCAAACACCGCCGTCCGCGGTTTGGCAATGTTGCCATTTCCGCAAAGGTGCGGTGAGTTTTTCGCTCGGCATTGAGATTTCGTCTTTTACGGAAAATTCAACTTCAAAGTCAAAATCTGTGATTTTGTCATTTGTGATGTAAGATGCAAACAGCTCGTCAAATTCTTTAAAATCCTCACCCGAAATACTCACATAATAATTTGCAATTTTTAAATTCATCTTCTTCTCCGTTAACTAACAATAGGCGGGTTGTATAACCCGCCCATTCGTAAGTTTTAGATTTTTAAATTTTAGGAAAGCTGAGTTATTCCTTTATCAGCATCAGCTGTAATCGAATCAGTGGTTTTTCCTAAAAGATTTATTGTTACTCCCCTTTTATAATAAGTTGTAGGAGCAGTGATATTTTCCTCAACTTTTAAATTTACAATTTCCATTGAGGGTTTTGTATATTTTTTCATCGAAATAACCTCCTTTAAGTGTAGATATCAAATATTACTTGCTTAAATCAATAACCTTGTAATCGTCACCGTAAGTAACCGTTTCGCCAACTTTGTAGTATGTTCTCACGTGAGCAGTTGTCTTTGAAGTATTGGCATCATCAACAATAGCAACACCAAACTCACCGTTAGTAACACTTGCCGCGTAATACTCAACACCGCTTGCAGCATTTTTGGGGTCTTCGGTATCAGATACAGCAATACCACATTCGGTTACACCGTCACCTGCAACAGTACCGTAAATAGCGAACATAGGACCTGTAATCGTCTTTTTACCATCGGTATCTGTATATGTAAATTCATACTCTTTAGATTTTACACCGCTTGAATAAGTAACAGACGGTGCCACAGCAGATTTTGTTGTAATTTCAATAGTAGCCTCTTTTGACGATAACTCATTCGCATCATTCAAAGTTACAAAGTTAGAGGGAAGTTCAACAACAACACTTCCACTTACAGTAGCATTAACCGCTGTCTCGCCGATTTTAGCCGAATCAAATACTTTTCCGCCTAAATCAATACTGCCAAGGTTAACTGAATTTGCACCAACTATATCTGCCGCTTCAAATGAAACTTTTGTTTTTTCTTCACCGTCAACATTAACAGTAAAAGTAAATTTATCTGTATCTGGTAATTTCGAATCGCTGGTTGTTATAGTTTCAGAATTGCTGAAAGTTGAATCAGCTTTTGCCATTTTTACAGTTGCGCCAACAACACCATTTTTAGCCTTTGTTGTTTTGTAACTAAAAGATTTTGTTGTACCGTCAGCAGTTTCAACCGTATACTGATTGATGTAAATAGGCTCGTTTGTGTCACCTGCCAAATATGTAACCTCATCACCAGTTGTCAAACCATCTACAGTTGTTGTTACGTAAACATAATTAGGCTCGCCTGTTAAATAAATAGTTCTTGTAGAATACGTTGCCGCAAATGCAGTCGTTGAAGCGAGCAACGTTGCCGTTGCACCGAGTGCAACAACTTTTGTTAGCAAACTTTTCTTTCTCATTAAATTCTTCCTCCCTCTTTTTTACCGACCGTTTCCGGTCATACAAGCCGTGTTATGCCTCGGCTTACGGCATTTTATATGATGAATACATCAATATTTATTAAAAGCGCAAGATTTATTTTACGCTGATAATACGGTCGCAGAAGTCCATAACCTCTTTGCGGTGAGTCACAATGATAAGGGTTTTGTCATTCATAGCTTTAAGACTTTTTAAAAGTCTCAGTTCCGTATCCTTATCCAGCGCGCTGGTTGCCTCGTCCAAAAGTAGTATTTCCGCGTCGTGATAAAGAGCTCTTGCCACGGCAAGACGCTGAATCTGACCCTCCGACAACCCTGCTCCGCCCTCGCCGAGCACGGTGTCAAAGCCGTTTTCAAGCTTTGAAATCACATCATAAATCTGTGCGGTTTTTGCACACTCGGTTATTCTTTCGTCGCACACATCTTCTTCGGAAAATGCAATATTATCGCGGATTGTTCCCGAAATAAGCATATTTCCCTGCGGAACGTACGAAAACATTTTCCGCATTGTTTTGTCAAACGAAATCCTGCCGTTTGTGCAGTTTATGTAAATTCCGCCTTCTGTCGGCGAAATTATACCCAAAATCAATTTTAAAAATGTGCTTTTGCCTATTCCCGACCTACCGCTTATCGCGACAAACTCGCCTTTTTTGATGTTTAAATTAAGCTTGTCGAGAATTTTTTTCTTTCCGTCATACGAAAAGCTCACATTTTCAAAGCAAATTTCTTTCATATCGGCATAAAGCTTTGCAATTTGTGCGCTTGTTTTGCACTTTTCAAGCTTAAATTCGTTGTCGATTTCAAGAATTTCTATAATTCTTTCCGCCGACGCGAGCGCCTGATAATACTGCGGTAAAAGCGACGAAACCGTTCTGAACGGTGCGATTGAGTCGCCGACAAGCTGAAGCAGTGCCGTCAGTGTGCCGAACGTCATAACGCCGATTGAAATCTTGTACGCGCCGTAGCCCAGCGCGAAATAGTAACCTGCCGTTACCACCAAATAAAACAATATGTTAGCAACAATGCTGATATTGTTGCGCTTTAAAGCAATTCTGAAATTTTTGTCCTGCAATTTTTTTAAATAGGACAAAATTTTGTTTTCGTTGCCGAACGATTTTATCACCAAAATGTTCAGCAGAGAGTCCTGCATAAACGACGAGGTTTTTCCGTCGCTTTCCTGGTAAAGCTTGTGCAATGCTTTAAATTTCTTTTTGTAAAGCCGGGCCGCTATTACGATAACCGGGCCTAAAACAATGCACACAACCGCAAGAAATTTATCAAGCACAAAAAGCACATAGAGGCTTAAACAAAGCCTTGATATGAGCGACACCGAACCGGGAACGACCGTTGTAATCGAGTTTGCGATAACATTTGTGTCGTTGTTTATTCGGTTGAGCAAATCGCCCGTGTGATACTTTGAAACCGAAAGATAATCTTTCTTAAGTATCGAGGAAAACAGGTTTTCCTTTAAATCTATTTTTATTTTGCTTAAAACTCTTATATGTAAAAACGACGCGCACGAATCGAGTGCGATTTGAAGTATCAAAAGCGCCGACAAGCGGAGCATTTCGGGAAAAAGCCGTGCGCGCAGACTTGCGTTTGTTGCCGCGTCGATAACATCTTTCGAGCACAGTGCAAAATACACCGAGATGACCGAAACCGCGACTGAAACGAGCGTTAAAACAGCAAGGCTCAAAAACCTCGGCGACGCGCATTTTGCCAGCCATTTAAGCGGTGAAACACCGTTTTTTCTTTCGTTATCCGCCATAGCTTAATCTTCGATAAGTCCTGCGTTTTTAAGACTTTCAACAAACGCGGACGTATCGTCTTTCACTTCGGAAATGTCTGCCTCATACTCTTTTGCGAGCATATTTGCAAGCTCATCTTCCGTCACGTCATTTTCAAGGCACTTCCACAAAAATGCGCCCGTTTCGTTAAGGTTTATAATGGAAGAGAAATCCACAAAATTATCGCCGACGGGAACAACCACATAGTCGTCAACAACCTTTTTAACGATAAATCCGTCCCTAACTTTCACGGTTTAAAAGCACCTCCGATGTGCAAATTATCCGCCGTGCATAAAATGCGCGACCATAAATATTTACGCTATCATTATAATATATCTTCCAATAAAAGTCAACCGCCGAGCTGTATTTTTTTCATATTTGTAAATTTCGCACATATTTTAAATAAAAAAATATCCAATTTCACAAAACGTTGCACATCTTGAAATTTTCATTTAAAATATTGACGGTATTTTTAAAAAATTTTTATGTTTTTTTGTAACTTTTTAATAATTTCTGCACACTATCGAAATCCACTCTCCGCTCTGCTTGATTTTTTCTATCTTAAAATATTTTCCAAGCGTTTCTTCCACCTCGTCGGCGCGGTTTATTATTATTCCCGACGTAACGAACGTTCCGCCGTTTTTGACAAGCTGTTTTGCTTTCGGCGCGAGAGCGATTATGACGTCGGCAATGATATTTGCTTCAACGACGTCGTATTTTTTGTGCGAAATTTTCGCAAAAAGTGCGTCATCAGACAAAACATTGCCCGACAAAACGGTGTATTTATCCTCGTAAATTCCGTTTAAACCTGCGTTTTCGTATGCAATATGAATGCAGTTCGGGTCAATGTCAAGCGCGGCTGCGTCCTTTGCGCCGAGAAGAAGTGAAACGATTGACAAAATTCCGCTGCCGCATCCTATGTCAAGCACCTCGTCGCCCGGTTTAATGATTTTTTCAAGCTCCTCAATGCACATTTTGGTGCTGTGGTGCGTACCCGTTCCGAAACTCATTCCGGGATTGATTTTAAACACAATTCTGTCGGTTTCGGGCGCGTTTTCCCAAATCGGGCAAATGGTTATTTTTTCGCCGATTTCAAGGACTTTAAAATATTTTTTCCAGTTGTTCGCCCAGTCCTCCTCGCAAACCGACTCGGTTTCAAGCGTCAGCTCGCCGAATTTTCCGTCCGTGTCAAACGATTTCAAAAACGCGAGCATACCTTTGACGTTCGCGATATTTTCCGAGAGATATTCGTTATCCGCAAGATAAAAAATAACCTTTGTACCGCCTTTTTTCTGCTCTATAAGCTCGTCGTCCACCAAGTCCCAGAACTCTTTGTTATGCTCGAGAAAATCGTTAAAATCTGCCTCATCCTCAATCTGCGTGCCGTTTATTCCGATATTCAGAAGTCCGCCGACAACGCTTTCTATGCCGGTGCTCGTTGTATGAATTATGCTTTTTATCCAGTTCATATTATCCTCCGAAATGTTCTTGTATAATGCTGAAAATTAAATTTTTTCTACATTTTAAAGTATAGTTAAATTGCCGTAATTTGTCAAGTGTCTGTATATCAAAACCGCGTGCGGGCATAATAAAACTTGTGTACCGAAGAAAAATTTGGGAGGGCTTTTGTTTTGCTGATTAACAAGGTTGAAATCTGCGGCGTGAACACATCAAAGCTTCCGATACTTTCAAACGACGAAAAAACAAAACTGCTCGACAGAATTAAAAACGGCGATATGACCGCGCGCGAGGAATTTGTAAAAGGCAATTTAAGGCTGGTTTTATCGGTGATACAAAGATTTAACAACCGCGGTGAAAACGTGGACGATTTGTTTCAGGTGGGGTGCATAGGGCTTATCAAGGCGCTGGATAACTTTGACACAACGCTGAATGTGAAGTTTTCAACCTATGCCGTACCTATGATTATAGGCGAACTTCGGCGGTATCTGCGCGACTATCAGCCCGTGCGCGTATCGCGTTCGCTCCGCGACACTGCCTACAAGGCGCTTCAGTTTAAAGAAAAATTCGTACGTGAAAACGAGCGCGAACCGAACATTGAAGAAATTGCAAAAGCGCTTGAAATGAAAAAAGAGGACGTTTCGTTTGCGCTCGATTCAATTCTCGCGCCGGTGTCGCTTTTCGAGCCTGTTTACAACGAAAGCGGTGACGCGATTTTTGTTATGGACCAGGTGTCGGACGAGAAAAACACCGACGAAAACTGGATTGAAGAAATTTCGCTCAAAGAGGCTATGCGAAAGCTGAACGAGCGCGAACGGCACATTTTAAATCTGCGCTTTTTCAAGGGAAGAACGCAAATTGAGGTGGCAAACGAAATCGGCATATCACAGGCGCAGGTGTCGCGTCTTGAAAAAAGCGCAATCGACCATATGAAAAAATACATTTAGTTTAAAACCGTCTTAAATATTAAGACGGTTTTTTCTACATAACAGCGGTGTCGGCGCGGAATTTGGACGGCGAAACGCCTTTGCGTTTTTTGAAAAAATTGCTGAAATAATATTCGTTTTCAAATCCGCAAACACCCGATATATCCTTAATCGCAAGATTTGTGTTAATAAGCAGTTCCTCCGCTCTTTTCATTTTAAGGCGCGCGGTATATTCAAACGGCGTCATACCTGTCTGTGCCTTAAAACGGCGCAAAAACTGAACGTACGAAATATTGCCGTTTTCCGCAAGAATATTGAGCGGTTGGTTTCTGAAAAAATCCTCGTTAAGCGTTTTCAACGCGTCGGCAATCAACTTGTCTTTTATAATTTTTTCACCGCTCAAATTGGCGTTTTCGAATTTATACAAATTCACAATGTCGCTGAAAATGTGCGCCTTATATTCAAAATTATCGCTGTAAATATCGCCCGAAAGCTTGTTTAAAACGTCTATGTCCGAAAAAATTCTTTCTTTATTTATAAATGTCACTTTGCCGTCAAAAAACGATTTTTCCTCTGATTTAAACCTGAAGAGATGAAGTTTAAGCTGTGAATTTGCGTTTCGGAAATAATGTTTTCCTTTTTCAAAATACGCGCCCTCACCCGCATTTACGCAAAATTTTTCCCTGTCACATTCTAAGTCAAAACTTCCGTTTTCAAGCAGTGCGAATATATCCGCCTCGGCGGTGTAGTCGCAGTGGATAAAATTATTTCTCACCGTCATAACGTATCGCATAAGCTGAACCATAGTTTGCGCCCTCTTTTTCAAAATGATAAAATATTATATCTTATATTATAAAATAATATATTCATTTTGGCAAGTATTTGTTATAAAATAAGCGTATAAGATAACATTTTTATTTTTACAAAAAAATTTAAAATATTATAAAAAGAAGGCGAAAACTATGAACAAAAATGTGCTTATAACCGCCGGAAGCAAAAATACGGGCTTCGAAATGTGCCGTACTTTTGCAAAAAACGGTTATAACGTTCACCTGACAAGCAGGAGCAAGACCGACGCGGAAAATGCGTCAAAACGCATTAAAGAAGAATTTCCGAACATTGACGCTTACGGATATTCGCTTGAGCTTTCGAGCGTTGCGGATATTGAGCGCGCTTTTGATGAAATCAAGCAAAACACCGAAACGCTTGATGTGTTTGTCGGAAATGCCGCAAACCTCGGCATAGGTCTTGACACACTTACAGCCGACGAGGAGGGATATGACTCTGTTATGAACGTAAACCTCAAAGGAACTTTTTTCACGTCACAGTACGCGTCGAAAATGATGCTTAAAAACGGCGGAAGTATCGTTCTTCTCGGCTCTGTGCAAGGGTGCGGAGCAGTGCGCGGACGCGCGGTTTACGGCGTGTCGAAAGCGGCGATAAACGCATTGAGCAAATATCTTTCGTTAGACCTTGCACCGTACAAAATACGCGCAAACTGCCTTATCGCAGGCGCAATTCATACAGACCGCTGGGAAAACGTCGCACCCGCCGAGCTTGAAAAACGCCACGCAAACTATCTCACGGGACGCGAGGCAGATATGGAAGAAATCGCAAACGCGGTTTACTTTTTATCAAGCGATTTGTCGGGGAGCATAACGGGAACGTCGCTCACGGTCGACTCGGGCGTGCTTGTACCGATTTTGCCGTACAACGGCGGAAAATAATAAATTATAAGGAGAAAAATTATGAAAATTACCGATATTAAAACATATACAATGGACGCATACCGCACAAACTGGACGTTCATAAAGGTTGAAACCGACGAGGGTTTGTACGGCTGGGGCGAGGCATCGCTCGGAACGCAGGAGGGCGCGCTCCGCGGATGCGTTGAGGATTTAAAAAGACTTATCACCGGCAGAAATCCGCTTGAAATCGAGAAAATGCGCTTTGAAGTTTACCGCGATATTTACTGGAAAGGCGGTCCTGTTCTGATGTCCGCGATAAGCGGTATTGAAATGGCAATGTGGGATATTTCGGGCAAATTCTACAACGCGCCCGTTCACGCGCTTTTGGGCGGAAAGGTGCGTGACAAGGTTAAAATGTATGCAAACGCTTGGTTTATCGACGCAAAAGAGCCGGAGGAATTTGCAAAATGTGCGAAAAAGACGGTTGACCTCGGCGTTAAAGCGCTCAAATGGGACCCGTTCGGCAAATCGCATATGACCATTGAAAACGACGTTCTTTCAAAGGCGGTTGACATTGTGGGCGCAGTCCGCGAGGCAGTCGGAAACAGCGTTGACCTGCTCATCGAGTGCCACGGCAGATTTAACCCGTACACTGCCGTTAAAATTTCAAAAGCGCTTGAAAAATTCAACATTTTCCTTATGGAGGAGCCGTGTCCGCCCGACAATTTCGAGGCGCTCGCATATGTAAGAAGCAAGTCGAACATACCGATTTCGGGCGGTGAAAGGGTTTATTCGATATACGGTTTTGAGGATTTGTTCGCAAAAGGCGCGGTAGACATTGCACAGCCCGACATTTTCCACACGGGCGGTATTTATGAAAGCAAAAAAGTTGCGGCAATGGCGGAGGCGAAGCACATTCCCGTGTCGTTCCACAATCCGAGCGGACCGATTTCAAACGCCGCGATTTTGAACCTTGCGGCAACGGTGCCGAACTTTATTATTCACGAAATTATGCTCACCGACGGCGCGTTCAGAAAGGACATCACAAACGAAAAAGTTGTGTTTGAGGACGGATATATTTTAATTCCCGACAAGCCGGGCATCGGCATTGAGGTTAACGAAGAAGAAATAGCAAAACACCCGTATGTTCCGCGAAATCTGCGCCATTACACGGGAAATCTCACGTCAATACGCAAAAAAGGCGACGCATTTTTCTATTTTGAGGGCATAGGCGGTGAAAAAAATGAATAGTACATATGAAATGATAAAAAAACACAAGTTTATCGCGATTTTGCGAAACATTCCCGAAGATAAACTTGAAAACACCGCAAAAGCGCTTTATAACGGCGGTGCAAGGATTTTTGAAATAACCTTCAATCCGTCCGACCCCGACACGGTTAAAAAGACGGCAAGGGCTTTTGAAATAATTAAAAACGCGTGCGGAAACGGCATAAGCGTCGGCGCGGGAACGGTTGTAAAAAAAGAATATGTTGCCGAGGCAAAAAAAATGGGTGCGGAATTTATCGTTTCACCAAACACCGACGCAGAGGTTATATCGCTGACAAAAGAAAACGGCATGCTCTCAATTCCGGGAGCGTTTACGCCGAGCGAAATCGTCACGGCGCACAAACTCGGCGCGGATATTGTGAAAATTTTCCCCATAGAACCGCATAATATATCTTATCTTAAAAACATTCTCTCCCCCGTTTCGCACATTCCGTTTATCACAACGGGCGGTGTGAACGAGGACACCGCGGACGAACTGATGAAAACGGGTGCAGACGCACTTGCGGCAGGCGCGTCGGTGATACCGGTTTCGGCGCTTAACGCAAACGATTTTTCACTCATTGAAGAAAAAACACGAAAGCTTATAAGCATCATAAAAAACGCATAACTTCCCCAAAAACGGCTTGAAAAATCAGGCCGTTTTTTTATAAAAATAACATTTTTATTTGACATAACCGCATATACATTGTTATAATAAGACAAGCACACAAAAAAGGGACGTGAAAAAACTTGAGTGAAAACAAAAATCAAACGTTTGTAAAAGGCGCGCTGATACTGGTTGCGGCAAACATACTGGTAAAAGTCATCGGCGCCGGCTTTAAAATTCCGCTGACGTATATCCTCGGCGAGGAGGGAATGGGACTTTTTTCCACATCATATACGATATACAGCCTCCTTTTCATCATAGCGACGGCAGGACTGCCTGTAGCGGTGTCGAAAATGGTGTCCGAAAGCCGAACGCTCGGCAAATTAAGCGAAGTTAAGCTTATTTTAAAAGTAAGCTTTGCAATACTTTCCGTCATCGGCATAGCGGGATTTTTCGTACTGTTCACATTCGCAGAAAAATTTTCGGTTATGCTCAACAATCCGCGCGCGGCGCTCGGAATTAAGGCAATCGCACCGGCAATGCTCTTTGTTGCGCTTATGTCGGCATTCCGCGGATTTTTCCAAGGGCATCAGAATATGTTTCCCACCGCGGCGAGCGAGGTTTTCGAGGCCCTCGGCAAGCTGATTTTCGGCTACGGACTGGCGTTTTACTTTACATCAACAATCACAAACGATATTGAAAGAATAAATTTCGGCGCGGCAGGTGCGGTTGCAGGCGTTTCACTGGGCGCGCTTTTGGGATTTGCGGTGCTTTTGATAATTTATCTTTCCAAGCGCAAAACGCTCTACACGGGCGAAAGCATAAAAGCGCACAGAACCGGCGGAGAAATAGCACGCAAGCTTATATCAATCGCCGTGCCAATAACAATCGGAGCGTCGGTTTTTTCACTCACAAGCATAATAGATATGGCAATGATAATGCGCCGTCTTGAGGCGGCAGGGTTTGACCCCGAAACCACCGCGCTTGCGCTCTACGGCTCGTACACAGGCTACGCGGTGCCGCTCTTTAATATGCCCCCGACGCTTATTTCGTCAATCAGCATAAGCGTTGTGCCGGCAATCGCAGGCGCATATGTCAAAAAGGAACACGGCTTTGTTTCCGACCTTACAAAAAAATCGGTTAAAATAACGCTTCTTTTCGCGCTTCCGTGCGCAGTCGGAATGTCAACGCTCGCAGAGCCGATTTTAAGGGCGGTATACACCAACGCAAACGCGGCGCAGACACTTTCGATACTTGCAATCGCGATAGTTTTCGTATCGCTGGTTATGCTTACCAACGCAATTTTGCAGTCAATCGGCAGAGTTAACATTCCCGTTGTGAATATGCTTTTGGGCGGTGTGCTCAAAATTGTGATAAACTACATTCTCGTTGCAAATCCGCAAATCAACATAAGCGGTGCGCCGATAGGCACAAACGCGTGTTATATTCTAATTCTCACGCTCAACGTTTTCTGGATTGTAAAGCTTATGAAAGTGAAATTTTCGCTTGCGGAATTTGTGGTTAAACCAGTAATCTGCGTTGCGGCAATGGGCGCGTCGGTCATAGCGGTGATGTCGGTTATGAACGCTTTTGCCGCATCGCCGGGACGTGTTTTCTACCTTGCGTTAACGCTTATCTGCATTGCCGCAGGCGCGCTTGTTTACGGCATAATGCTGTTTGTAACGCGTCTTGTCACCTATGACGACGTTTTAATGCTTCCAAAAGGTGAAAAAATAGCCAATTATATGCTGAAATTCCGCTTAATTAGGCGCTAAATTAGTGGATTTTGTATAAAAAATCAAAAAATCGGACGTTTTTTAAAAAAAAGACTTGCAAAATTCCTGAATTTAATTAAAATATAGTTAAAGGGTAAAATTTGTTTACTTAACTACTATCAGAGAGGTGGAAATTTAAAATGAATAAGTCAGATTTAATCGCAAATATCGCTGAAAAGGGCGGTCTTACAAAGAAAGATGCAGACAAAGCTTTGAGCGCTGTTATCGACAGCATCACAGAGGCTTTAAAGGGCGGCGACAAAGTTCAGCTCGTTGGTTTCGGTACATTTGAAATCAGAGAAAGAGCTGCAAGAAACGGTATCAACCCGCTCACAAAAGCAGAAATCAAAATCCCTGCTACAAAAGTTCCTGCATTCAAAGCAGGCAGCGCTTTGAAAGACGCTGTAAAATAATTTTACCGTTAAAAGGTACGGCGGATTTTTCCGTCCGAATTAAAAGGCATAGGATTTTATACTCCTGTGCCTTATATTTTTGCAAAAACAACACATTATATAACAAAGGATGATAAAAATGCGGCTTGACAAATATTTAAAAGTTTCGCGTCTTATAAAGCGCCGCACACTGGCGCAGGAGGCTTGCGAAAACGGAAAAATCACGGTTAACGGCAAAGTTGCGAAACCATCGGCAAACGTTAAGGAGGGCGACCTTTTGTCGCTTACGTTCGGCGAAAAGGTGATAAACGTAAAGGTTGTGTCGGTTGCCGAGCACGTTTTAAAGCAGGACGCCGCCGATATGTACGAAGTAATTCAATAAAAACAATAAAACCGCACTTTTGGTGCGGTTTTTGCATTTATTTTAAGATAACGTTTTTGCAAGCGCAATCACTGCCGATATATTCTGCACCGACATTACAACAACAGCGATAACGAATATAAACAGCGTTATGCGCGAATATTTTCGATAAAACTTCTGATGTATAATGCTTGCCGAAAATCCCGTAAAAATAAGCGGAAGAAAACAAAGTTCAAGCGCAGGGATATTCTGCGAGAACGCCGATGCAAGCAGGAACACGGGATATGCGCAGAGCGACGGAACAATGTACCTTTTCACATATTTCGGACATTTGAAAATTCCTATAAAGCTCAACGCGAAAAAGAATGTTGTTTCGCTTTTTAACGCATTTAAAATATTCCGCGGTGCAAAATTGTCGAACGCGCCGAGTGCGTCTTTATACATAAAAGAGCAGAAAATATGCATTGCAATGCCGAACGCAAGCACCCCCGACGCGAGCGCAAACGCCTTTGCCGATGACTGATATTTGCGCGCGTCAAGATATGCAGCAATCGGCACGGCATAAAAAACTATGCACAAAAACGGCAAATCCACAAACATAAACGCCGATATGAGCGACGCGAGATACCATTTTAAAAAGTAGTCGGTTTTTATAAACATCACGAACATAAAAAGCGACATAAAAAGCATTGTTCCGATGTATCCCGACGCGGAAAAGTATGCCAGTGCAAGGCTCGGAAACGCAAAAAACACGCACAGCACAAAGAATGCTTTTTTCTTGGGCGAAAACGATGAAAGCGTCAAAAATATGAGATGCGCCGAAAAAAGCACGCACAAAAGCGCGGTAATCTTCCACGCAGTGCCGTCGCTGAAAAGCTTTTCAACCGCGCCGAGCATATAGCCTGCCGTGTAGATTTTATAAAATTGTTCGTTTTTTTCCGATGTGTCCGCCGGCGGTGCGGTGATTTCGCCTCTTTCAAACCGTGCCGCCTGCAACAAAAGCGAATTTCCGCATTTGTCGGGCAAAATTCCCGACGGCAGAGCGACGGACAAAACAAGTATCAGCGCCGTTATTAAAACAAAAATATGCGCCGTAAATTCTCTTTTCATAATTTACCACCGATTAAATTTTCCGTTTAAAACCGCAGATTAAAAAACAGATGTGCAATGCGGACAGCGTGTTGCTTCATACGGAATTTCGCTCATACAGTACGGGCATTTTTTTGTAAGAGGCTTTTCGTCAGCCGTTTTCGGAGTGTGTCCGATTTGTTTGATTTTACCGATAAGGCGCACAAACAAAAACACCACAAATGCCATAACGATAAAGTTTATCACCGCGGTGATGAACGAGCCGTATTTTATCGGAACACCGCGCACCGTAAGCACCAGCGACGAAAAATCCATTTTTGTGAAAAGTCCCAAAACGGGCGACACAATATCGTTAACCAGCGAATTTACAATACTCTGAAACGCTGCACCGATGATAACGCCGATCGCAAGGTCGATAACATTGCCCTTCATAGCGAAATTTTTGAATTCGTCAAAAAACTTTTTCATACACCTATCTCCCTTTGCGCTTTTGATTTTATTATAATTGTGCGCTTTGGTTTTGTCAACATAATTCGAGTTCTTTCATTATAAATTGTGAAATTTTTGAAGTTTCGATATTGAGCGCATATGCAAACTCCTGATGTATGATTTTCTGTGCCTCGCCGAGCACGCGCTCGTCTGCAAGATGAAGCTTTTTGCCTATTTTTTCAAGGCTTTTCTGTTTTTCGCAGATTGTGATTATAAGATTTATTATTTCGTGCCTGTCACCGCCCTTGAGCACTTTTTTAAACGCGTCCTTGCGCGCCGCGTCACCGTCTACCCAGAGGCTTTTATTAACATCTACCGAGCGGATAAGCGAAATTATTTCGTCTTTTTCAAGCACCTTTTTAAGCGTGATTTTCTCACTGTCAACCGGTGAATGAATGACCTGACGCGAGTCGTACACTGGCGCAAGAACATAAAAATCCTTTTTACCCAAACCCGCAAAATTTTCGCTTTTAATCTCTTTTACCGTGCATACGCCCGCAGTGGGGTGAAGTACGGTATCGCCCGTTTTATACATTGTATCTGATTCCTTTCGATGTCGTAAATTTTAAAAAACGTGCAATTTGCCGCAACAAGCAAACTGCACGCTGTATGGTTTCCACAATGTATATTATACAATATTTTGTCGAAAAAAGCAATAACTTTTTTGGAAAATTATCTCAAAACCCTTTCCAAAAACTTTACGGTACGCTCGTTCTTCGGGTTTTCCAATACGTCCTTCGGGCTTCCCTGCTCGATTATGTAACCGCCGTCCATAAATATGACGTGCGACGCAACCTCTTTTGCAAAGGCAATTTCGTGGGTTACGACGAGCATAGTCATTTTCTTGTCCGCAAGCTTTTTCATAACATTCAAAACCTCGCCCGTAAGCTCGGGGTCGAGCGCGCTCGTCGGCTCGTCGAACAGCATAAGCTTGGGGTTCATTGCAAGTGCGCGCGCAATGGCAACCCTCTGTTGCTGACCGCCTGACAGGTTGCACGGATATTCGTTTATTTTCTCCGACAGCCCCACGTCGGCGAGAAGCCTTTCCGCCTCCGCTTCGGCGTCCTTTTGCGCAATTTTGTTAACGATAACCGGCGCCTCGGTGATGTTTTCTATAACGCTTTTGTGCGGAAACAGGTTAAACTGCTGAAAAACCATTCCCATTTTGCTGATAATCGGGCGCAGTTCCTTGTCTTTTTTGTATTTTCCGTTTTCGGCTATGATTTCGCCGTCAAATTCAATACTTCCGCCGTCTATGGTTTCAAGTTTGTTAAGACAGCGCAGAAAAGTGCTTTTTCCCGAACCCGACGGTCCGATAACCGCCACGGTTTCGCCCTTTTCAACGCTCAAATCTATGCCTTTCAAAACCTCGTTTGCGCCAAAACTTTTTTTAATATTTTCCGCTTTTAAAATAGCCATAATCAACCTCTGTAATAATCAAATTTTTTCTCAATATATCCGAACAAAACGGTCAGCACACCGCAGAAAACGAGATAGAACACGCCCGAATAGAAAAGCGGCCAAATAAGCGCTTTGGACGCGATATAGTTCTGCGCGGTCTGGGTGATTTCGATAACCGAAATAATTCTTGCAAGCGAGGTATCTTTTACAAGCGTGATGATTTCGTTTCCCATAGGCGGAACAATGCGTTTCACCACCTGCATAAGCACGATTTTAAAGAAAACCTGCACCTTGCTCATACCCAAAACGTAACCTGCCTCATACTGCCCGTTGGGAATTGCCTCGATACCTCCGCGGAAAATTTCCGAAAAATACGCGGCATAGTTTATCACAAACGCGATAAGAGTCGCATTCATACGCGTCATACCCTTGTATTCAAACATAAGGCTGGGTCCGAACATAACGATAATAAGCTGGAGCATAAGCGGTGTTCCGCGGATTATCCACACAAAAATTTTCGTCACCGCGCTCACCGGCTTAAAACGGCACATTGAGCCGAGCGTGATTACAAATCCGAGCGGAATTGCCATCAAAAGCGTGAGTATGAATATGTAAAAGTTTGTTCCGAAGCCTTTTAAAAGTGCTTGTGTTACAGTTAAAAACATAATTTTTCCGTCCTGTTTTCTATAAAATATCGGTTATTAAAACGCCGAAAAAGAACCAACCGCGAAGATTGGTTCTTTTTGGCAAAAACAAACGTCGTATTGTTTATTTTCCCACCATTGAATTTGCGAGCGTGTAGTCGAGAACCGCCGCGTCAACGGTGCTTGCCTTAACCTCCAAAAGCGCGTCGGTCTGCTTGGGAACAGCCGTGTAGTTTGCTTTGGAAAGATTTTCGTCATCTTTAATTGCGCCCTCGCCTGCCGAAGATGTTTCAGCCGCAAGTTTTGCGTTTGAGAGCGACGCTGTGTCGGTGTATTTGTCTTTGTCAGCTTTTCTTATGACAACAACCTGTTTGTTGAGGATATACGGAGCGGAGAAATCAATGTTTTCTTCTCTTTCGTCGCTGATTGTAAATCCGTTCCAAATACAGTCAATGCTCTTTGCGTTAAGTTCAATTTCTTTTGTATCCCAGTTGATTTCAACAAATTCAGGAGTTACGCCCATCTTTGCGCAAACCGCCTCGGCAAATTCGGTGTCAAAACCGACGAATTCGCCCTTGTCATTTGTGTAGTTCATCGGGTCGTAAACAGTGTAGCCGATAATCATTTTGCCGTTCTTTTTAATGTAGTCAAGGTCAGACTCACCGCTTGCCTTTGAGGGAACGTCTTTAGGCTCCAAAAGGTTGTCTGCAAGGTCATATTTTTCCGCAATCGTTTTAAGCGTTCCGTCGTTGTAGAGTTCTTTCATAATTTTGTTAACTTCGTCAACAACGTCACTGCCCGATCTAAAACCTATGCCGTATTCTTCAACCGCAAGGTCAAGACCGTCAATCGTCATAAGGTCGGAATAGTTTCCGCCCGAAGTTTTTTCATCATTTGTGCCGGTGTTTTCTGTTTTGCCGCCGCACGCCGCAAACGATAAAACCATAGCGAGCGCCAAAACCAAAGCGAGTATTTTTTTCATTGTAAAACGTCCTTTCGATTTATCTTATGATGCTATTATACTTTATCGTTTTATCAAAGTAAAGCAGTAAAATCACTTTTTGTATATAATCACAACAAAGTTTTTCATTTTGCACAAATTTATTGTGCGGATTATACAAATCGTTTAATTTTTAAAATAAATATTGAGAATTGGCGAAATTTGTGATAAAATGTAGGTTAAGTGAGAAAAAATTTACTTAATTTATTTTGTTTTTTTATATAAAGAAAGGAGTTTTACAATGATTTATTCTTCAGAAGTTGAAAGAATGTGTGTTGTGGCAAAGGGCGCAAATCACGGTCCCGCACCTATCCCCGAAGAGGGCGCATGGGTTGCCGCAAAAGAAATTAAGGACATTAAAGGTTTAACACACGGTGTGGGCTGGTGCGCTCCGCAGCAGGGTGCCTGTAAGCTCACTTTAAACGTTAAAGACGGTATCATCGAAGAGGCGCTTGTTGAAACAATCGGCTGCTCGGGTATGACACATTCGGCTGCTATGGCGTCCGAAATTCTCCCCGGCAAAACACTTTTGGAAGCGCTCAACACCGACCTTGTGTGCGACGCTATCAACACCGCTATGCGTGAGCTTTTCCTCCAGATTGTATACGGAAGAACACAGACTGCTTTCTCCGAAGGCGGACTTCCCATCGGCGCAGGTCTTGAGGACCTCGGCAAGGGACTTAGAAGCCAGGTAGGTACAATGTACGGCACAAAAGCAAAAGGTACAAGATACCTCGAAATGGCTGAAGGCTATGTTACAAAGCTTGCTTTGGACGAAGATAACGAAACCATCGGCTACGAATTTGTTCATATGGGCAAAATGATGGAAATGGTTAAAAAAGGTATGGACGCGAACGAGGCTCTTAAAAAAGCTACCGGTACATACGGCAGAATTGCCGACGCGGCTAAAGTTATCGACCCCAGAGAAGAATAATTTGATAAGGAGGAATAAAGACAATGGCATTATTTGAAAGCTACGAAAGAAGAATTGACAATATAAATAAAGTTCTTAAAGAAAACGGCATTGCTTCTTTGGAAGAAGCTAAAGCTATCTGTGACGAAAAGGGCATTGACCCTTATGAAATCACAAAAGGTATTCAGCCTATCTGCTTTGAAAACGCTTGCTGGGCTTATGTTATGGGCGCGGCGCTTGCAATCAAAAGAGGCGTGAAAACCGCTGCCGACGCTTCAGAAGTTATCGGCGAAGGCTTGCAGGCATTCTGTATCGCAGGTTCGGTTGCCGACGACAGAAAAGTTGGTATCGGCCACGGAAACCTCGGCGCAATGCTTTTGAGAGAAGAAACAAAATGCTTTGCTTTCCTTGCAGGTCACGAGTCGTTTGCTGCCGCTGAAGGCGCTATCGGTATTGCAAGAAGTGCAAACAAAGTAAGAAAAGAGCCTCTCCGCGTTATTCTTAACGGTCTCGGAAAAGACGCCGCACAGATTATCTCGAGAATTAACGGCTTTACATATGTTCAGACAAAATTTGACTATGCTGCAGGCAAAGTTAACATCGTAAGAGAAAAAGCATATTCAAAAGGCGAAAGAGCGGCGGTTAAGTGCTACGGCGCAGACGACGTTCGCGAGGGCGTTGCAATTATGCATCACGAGGGCGTTGACGTTTCTATCACAGGTAACTCGACAAACCCGACAAGATTCCAGCACCCCGTTGCAGGAACATACAAAAAAGAATGTAACCAGCTCGGCAAAAAATATTTCTCTGTTGCATCGGGCGGCGGTACGGGAAGAACTCTCCACCCCGACAATATGGCGGCAGGCCCCGCTTCTTACGGTATGACAGATACAATGGGAAGAATGCACTCCGACGCGCAGTTCGCAGGTTCCTCCTCCGTTCCGGCTCACGTTGAGATGATGGGCTTCCTCGGTATGGGTAACAACCCGATGGTTGGTGCTACCGTTGCGGTTGCCGTTGCGGTTGCAGAAGCTATGAATAAATAAGAAACATCATAAAAAAAGTCCCTTTTTGATAAAAGGGACTTTTTTTGTTGGCCGTCTGTCTTTCACAAAAGACAGACGGCTAAAATTTAGTAATACATATTTTTTCAGCCTTTCAGCGCCTTATCAACCTGCATCATAATTGCACATTCCATACGCTTTTTGAAAAGCTTGCACCCGTGATCGTAAACACCCAGAATATCGCCCGCCGCGTGGTACGCATTCGCCGCACAACCGCCCGAGCAATAGAGTTTTGCCCAGCAATCCGCACATTCGGGGCGCGAGTAAACATTGCATTTTTTAAATCTGTCACGCATTTTTGTATTCGTCACACCGTCATAAATGTTTCCCATACTGTATTTTTCGTCGCCGACAAACTGATGGCACGGGAAAAGTTCGCCCCACGGCGTAACCGCAAGATACTCCGTGCCCGAACCGCAGCCCGAAATACGCTTGTAAATACACGGACCGTTCGACAAATCAATCATATAATGATAGAATGTAAATCCGCGGTTTTCGCTGTCGCGTTTAAGCATTTCCTTTGCAAGAATTTCATACTGCTTAAAAAGAACGGGCAAGTCGTCCTCGGTGAGCGCATATTCCTCGCCAGGTGCGCAAACCACCGGTTCCATACTCAATTCCTTAAATCCAAGGTCTGCCATATGGAAAATATCGTTGGTAAAATCAGTGTTTTTATGTGTGTATGTACCGCGGATATAATAGCTTTTGTCACCGCGTTTTTCCACAAATTTCTGAAATTTCGGCACAATCAAATCGTAGCTTCCGTTGCCCTTGTAATCCTTGCGCAGACGGTCGTGAACCTCTTTTCTGCCGTCAAGGCTCAAAACAACGTTGTTCATCTCGCGGTTGCAGAAATCAATCACGTCATCATCAATCAAAACGCCGTTTGTGGTAAGCGTGAAGCGGAAATTTTTGCTGTGCTCTTTTTCAATGCTCCGTGCGTACTCAACCAACTTTTTCACAACGTCAAAATTCATAAGCGGTTCACCGCCGAAGAAATCGACTTCAAGATTTTTGCGGTTTCCCGAATTTTCGATAAGAAAATCAAGCGCACGTTTGCCGACCTCAAAACTCATCAGCGCGCGCTCGCCCTGGTATTTTCCCTGTGCGGCAAAACAGTAACTGCAATTTAGGTTGCAGGTGTGCGCAACATGCAGACAAAGCGCCTTGATGCCGCTGTTTTTGTTTTTGAGAACGTCCGCCTTATCGGCATAAATATCCTCCGAAAAAAGCTGACCGCTCGCCTTTAACTCTGCAACGTCGTCAATACATTTTAAAATGTCGCCGTCAGTAATGTTTTGGTGTTTTTCGCTTATTTTCTTTATAATTTCGTCTTTGTCCGCGGTTTCAAACATCGAAATTACATCATACGCAACGTCGTCCACCGCGTGAACCGAACCGCTGTACGTGTCAATGACGATGTTGTGACCGTTCAATTTGTACTGGTGTATCATAACAAACCTCACAATAAAATTTTAAAAGCCGACTGCATTTTTCGCAGCCGGCAAATTTTGTTTCGCATTAAAGATGCAAACACAATTATCTGTTTTCGCAGGGCTGATTTGCAACACCGCACGAAGTTTTGCAAGCGGACTGGCAAGATGTCTGACATTCACCGCAGCCGCCCTCGCAGTTTGCAAGATTTCTTGTGTTGAGTGTAAAAATTCTTGTGCTTTCGCAGGGCTGGTTTGCAACACCGCACGAAGTTTTGCAAGCGGACTGGCAAGATGTCTGGCACTCACCGCAGCCGCCCTCGCAGTTTGTAAGATTTCTTGTGTTAAGCGTGATAATTCTATTCATAAAATTTTCTCCTTTAATCATAATGTTACTGATATATTATACCTTTTTTTGAACACATTGTCAAGAATTTTAGCATATAATGTGAATTTTTTCGCCGTTTCCGCCCTTTGTACCCAAAAGTTCAATGCCGTTTTCGTTGTATATTTCGGTAATTTTTATAATTTCCGCGCTGATTTTTTCGCCCGGAATGATTATCGGTATTCCCGGCGGATACGCAAAAACATATTCCGTGCTAATCTCATTTTCAGCAGTTTTAAAATCGGTTTCGCGTTCGTCATATTTTTCCGCGTCAAACGCAGTCATAACGCTTTCAAACTTTTGAGGATATATTGAAATTTCGCTGTTGTTATGCGGTTTTAACGTTTTGTCAATCTCCAAAATCGCATCGGCAAACTTTTGCATATTTTCATCGCTGTCACCCATCCCCGTCATTGCAACGACGTATTTTGCCGAGCACATTTCACATTCTATGTTGTATTCATCACGCAGAATTTTCATAAGCTTTGCGCCCGAAATATTCGTTTTATGCGTTAAGATTACGATTTTAGACTTGTCAAACTCAAAGCAAAAGTTGTATTTTTCAGTCAAAATTTCAAGATTTTTTAAGTTTGCGGTTTTTTTGTAAAAATCATCAAGCCTTTTCTGCCACTCGTAAAAAATTTCGTCTTTTTTCTCGCAGAGCGTGCGCACAAGCAAATCTATCGACGCCATAAAAAGATACGACGGACTGGATGTTTGAAAAACTGCAAGATTTTCGTGCAGTTTTTCGGTATCGACGCGCGGTGAACAAACGTGCAGAATTGCCGTCTGCGTGAGGCTTGCGAGCGTTTTGTGCAAACTTTGCACAACAATGTCCGCACCGCAGTGCACCGCGCTTTTTGCAAAATTTCCGAACGACAAATGCGCACCGTGCGCCTCGTCAACAAGCACGGGAACATTGAATTTATGCGCCGTTTCACATATCGCGCTAACGTCGCTTATAACTCCCTCGTACGTTGGCGAGGTGATTATAACAAGGCTTGCACCGTCAAAATTTTCGCACGCTTTTTTTACATCTTCAGTCGAAATTTCACCGCAAATTCCCGTTTTTGAGTCGTATTTCGGATTGATAAATTCTGCTTTTGCACCGCGCATTTTAAGCGCGTTATACACCGACTTGTGGCAGTTGCGCGCGCAGATTACCCGTCCGCCGAACGGCACACACGAAAAAATCGCCGAAATAATTCCGCACGTCGAGCCGTTTACTAGATAAAACGACTGCAAACTCCCCCACACTTTTGACGCAAGGCGCATAGAATCCTTCAAAATCCCCACGGCATTGTGCAGATTATCAAAGCCGTCAATCTCGGTGATGTCGCAGTACGCGCCGAGTTTTGCAAGGGTCGGAAAAACCGCGCCGTTACGCTTGTGTCCCGGCATATGAAACGGAATTTTTTTATTTTCATCAATCATATCAAAAAGTGATTTTTCGGCAAAATTTTTATCGTTCACCAAAATTCCTCCGTAAAAAAGGGACGTTTTCACGTCCCTTAAAAATTATTCAACAGTAACCGATTTTGCAAGATTTCGCGGTTTGTCAACGTTACATCCTTTCGCAATGGCAACGTGATACGACAAAAGCTGAAGCGGAACAACCGCCGTAACGGGCGCCAAAATCGCCTCGGTTGCAGGAACCGTGATAAGTTCGTCACAGCCCTCGCCGGCATTTTCAAAATTATCGGGCAAAATTTCCACAATGCGCGCACCGCGCGTCACAACCTCTTTTATGTTGCTGTCCATTTTTCCGCGGAGTTCCGCGTTTGTGTTGAGCGCGATAACAACCGTGCCTTTTTCGATAAGCGCAATCGGGCCGTGCTTAAGCTCACCGCCTGCGTACGGTTCGGAATGGATATACGAAATCTCTTTAAGTTTCAGCGAACCCTCCATAGCAACCGCGTAATCAAGACCTCTGCCGAGATAGAAAATGTCGGTTTCAACGCATATTTTCTCGGCGATTTCTTTTGTTAAAGCGTCGGTTTCAAGCGCTTTTTTGACCTTTTCGGGGAGGAGCAAAAGCTCCGATTTTATGTTTTCAAGCGTTTCTTTATCGGTATAATTTCTGTCCTGCGCCATATAAAGCGCGAAAATGTAGAGCGCGATAAGCTGGGTGATATACGCCTTTGTGGACGCAACCGCAATTTCGGGACCTGCATACGTATAGAATACAAAATCCGCCTCGCGCGATACCGAACTTCCGACAACGTTTGTGATTGCAAAGGTTTTGCAGCCGTGCTGTTTTGCAAGACGGAGCGCCGCGAGAGTGTCCGCCGTTTCGCCCGACTGGCTGATTACCATAACAAGCGTGTTTTTGTCAAGAATGGGATTTCTGTAACGGAATTCCGACGCAATGTCAACGTCAACGGGAACACCCGAAAGACGTTCAATAGCCGTTTTTCCCACAAGTCCTGCGTGATAAGCCGTTCCGCACGCAACGATAAACACGCGCGAAATGTCTTTCAAATCGCCGTCCGCAATCTTGTCGAGGACAATTTTTTCCCCCTTTGCAACTCTGCCGTTGAGGGTGTTTTTTATAGCCTGCGGCTGCTCGTAAATTTCTTTGAGCATAAAGTGGTCAAAACCGCCTTTCTGCGCCGCTGTTTCGTCAAACGTCACGGTGTAAACGCCGTGTTTTATCTCTTTTTTGTCAAAGTCGTAAATTTTAACACTGTCTTTTTTAAGAACAACAAATTCGTTGTCGTTTAAAAGATAGAATTTTCTTGTATGCTTCAAAACCGCAGGAATGTCCGACGCGATAAAGTTTTCGCCCTCGCCGAGACCCACGATAAGCGGACTGTCTTTTCTCACCGCAACGATTTTGTCGGGTTCGTCCTCGCAGATAACGCCGAGTCCGTAGCTTCCTTCAACAATTTTAACGGTTTCAATAACCGCGTCAAGAAGGTTTCCGTGATAGTTTTTTCTTATAAGCTGTGCCAAAACCTCTGTATCGGTTTCCGACACAAACTCAACGCCCTCTTTTATAAGTTCTGCTTTAAGGGGCGCATAATTTTCAATAATACCGTTGTGAACAATGCTGATTTTGCCGTCATACGAAAGATGCGGATGCGAATTTATGTCGGACGGCGCACCGTGCGTTGCCCAGCGCGTATGACCTATACCCACACTTCCGTCAAGTTTTACTCCCCTGCACTTTTCCGCAAGGTTTTTGAGCTGACCTTTCGCCTTTACCGTGGTAATTTTTCCGTCCAGCACAGAAATACCGGCAGAATCGTATCCGCGGTATTCAAGCTTGGAAAGTCCGTCAAGCAAAACCTCTTTAGCATTGCCTTTGCCAATATAGCCAACTATTCCGCACATATTAAATTTTCCTTTCATTGCATAAAAATAATAACATTTCACAAGGGCGATGAAAGGTTTTCACACTGCAAAATTCTTTGTGCCGCCGATTGCTCCGCGGTTTTAAAAAGTTGCTCACGCTCGTGCAAAGCGCGGGGTATCCGCCGAATTTTCGATTAGCCCCGTCCTCGTCAGCCGAATAAATCGGTTCAGGCGCTTAAATTATGCAGAAAAAATCTTCCCTCCTCCGTTTTCGTATTACCCTTATGCTACATTATAATATATTATATTGCACAATGTCAACAAATATTTTAAAAACGCTAAAAAATCGTGTTGTTTCTGTAATCGGCAATATCATTTTTCGGTGCCTTGCCGGTTAAGTTATGATACGTTTTGTAAAAACTGCAATAGCTCGGAAATCCGGCGCAGATGCACGCTTCGCTCAAATTCATTCCTTTCATATGATACTCGCGTGTGAGAAGTATTCTTTTGTTTGCAATATAGTTGTTTATGGTAAGTCCCGTGTGCTGTTTAAAAATTCTGCAAAGATGATATTTGCTCATATACATAAATTTAGCAATATCGTCAAGCTTTAATTCCTGTGAAATCTCGTTGTTTATGTAGTTTAAAATTTTGTTTACGTTTAAATTCTGCGTATATTCAACGCGCATTTTTTTACGCGCAAAGTTTATAAAATGCACAAATTCCACCGCCGCGCTGTGTATTACCGACGCGCATTTTAAGTCGCCTGCCTGCGGAATATAACGCTCCATACGTTCAAAAAACGCGGTTAATTCCTTTCTGTCCTCTTCACCGAGACGTATGCAGTTGTTCTCGCCTATCGGGTGCGATATGAAAAATTCCTTGTATTTTCCGCACGCAAATTTCTCGAAAAGCGAATCGGTCAGCGACATTACGACACGTTCGTAAACCGTGTTGGAACGATGCTTTATCTGATGCATTTCGTTGCTTTTCATAATCATAATATCATACGGTTTTAAGGGATATGTATTACTCTCAACTATAAAATCCGCATCGCCCTTTAAAAACACCAAAACTTCAATGTATCCGTGCATATGAAGATGAAATTCTTCGTCCTCCGACGGGACGGTTTCGGAGTGTCTGTAATAGAAATATCCGTCCTTAAAATCTATATCTTTTTTCACTTTATCACCCTCTTTTTTGAACATTATAACATAACATAGCAACATTTGCAATGTTTAGAGCAATATTTTTATTGAAAATTTAAAAAATTTGTACTAAAATATCCTTATAATGAAAGTGGGGGGTCTTCGCCAAAAACAGGCGTCAAAACTTCTTTTCTTTCAAAAAGGAGAGTGAAAAAAGGTGGACTGCTGCTTTAAAATTTCGGGTTTTGCAGATGAAATCGACCCCGATGTAAACAAGCAATTTGAGCATTTAAACAAGCTCGGTATAAAATATTTTGAAGTCCGCGGAGTAAACGGGAAAAACATTTCAGAGCTTACGGACAGCGAGGTTGAAAACTTAAAAAGCGCAATGAAAACGCACGGCATAAGCGTTTCGTCAATCGGATCGCCAATCGGAAAAGTCAAAATGTCGGATGACTTGGACGCGCATTTTATCAAATTCAAACGTGTTGTTGAAATTGCAAAAAAGCTTAATTCAAAATATATAAGAATTTTCAGTTTTTATCCGCCCGACGGTGAAAACATTGAAAATTACCGCGGAAAGATTATGGAAAATCTTAAAAAAATGGCGGAATATGCCGAAAAAGAGGGTGTTATTCTGCTTCACGAAAACGAAAAGGATATTTACGGCGACACACCCGAAAGGTGCAAAGATTTGTTTGACAATATAAAATCCGACTCGTTTAAAGGCGTTTTCGACCCCGCAAACTTTGTACAGTGCGGCTGCACAACATATCCCGATGCGTGGAACCTTTTGAGAGAGCACATTGTGTATATGCACATCAAGGACGCGAAAGCGGAAAACGGCGACGTCGTTCCGGCAGGATACGGCGGCGGAAACATTGCAAAAATCATAAGCGAGCTTAAAAAAGACGGATATAACGGCTTTTTGAGCCTTGAACCGCATCTCGGCACGTTTTTGGGGCTTGAGGCGCTCGAAACCGATGACAAAATGATGTCGCTCGAAAAAAGCGGGCCGGAAAAATTCACAATCGCTTATGAGGCACTTATGAAAATTGTTAACGAAAAATAAAATTCGGAGGATTATAAAAATGAGCAAACTGAAAATGGGAATTATCGGCTTCGGCAATATGGGTACAACTCACGCAAACAACCTTACAAAAGGACGCGTTAAAGATATGGAACTGGGCGCAATCTGCGATATTGACCCCGCGCGCTTTGAGGCCGCAAAAGAGCTTTATCCCGATGTTCCGAGATTTGACAATGCGGAGGAGCTTTGCAAAAACGGAGGCTGTGACGCTGTAATTGTTGCAATTCCGCACTACGACCACCCCAAATACGTTGAAATGGCGTTTTCATACGGTCTTAACGTTATCACCGAGAAACCTGCCGGAGTTTACACAAAACAGGTTATCGAAATGAACGAAGCGGCAAAAAAATCAGGCAAGCTTTTCGGAATTATGTATAATCAGCGCACCACCGATACATACAAAAAAATCAAAAGAATGGTTGAGGACGGCACGCTCGGCCACATCAAACGCATACAGTGGACAATCACCGACTGGTACCGTCCGCAGGCATATCACGACAGTGCATCGTGGCGTTCGTCGTGGGCGAAAGAGGGAGGCGGTACGCTTATCAACCAAAATCCGCATCAGCTCGACTTGTGGCAGTGGATGTTCGGTATGCCCGACCGCATTTCGTCGCACGTTTCATACGGCAAATACTACAACATAGAGGTTGAGGACGACGTTACCGCATATATGGAATACGACAACGGCACAACGGGCGTTTACATCACCTCAACGGGCGAGGCACCGGGAACGAACAGGCTCGAGATAGCGTGCGATATGGGTAAAATCGTTGTGGAAAACGACAAAATGATTTTCTGGCGCAACACGGTATCGGAGCGCGAATTTAACAAAACAAACACCAAAATTTTCGGACTTCCCGAATGCTGGAAGTGCGAAATCCCCACAAAACCGTCAAGCAGAACACCGCACGCACTCATTATGCAAAACTTCGCAGAAAGCCTTTTAAACGGCACACCGCTCATTGCACCGGGATATGAGGGCATAAACGGACTTACAATTTCAAACGCTATACATTTAAGCTCGTGGACTGGTGAAACGGTTGACGTTAAAAACTTCCCCCACGAAAGATTTTACGAGCTTTTGAAAGAAAAAATCGCAAATTCAAACGCTGACAAAAAGGTAGTTAAAAAACAGGTTGCCGACACATCGGGAAGCTATTAAAATTTAAGGAGAGATAAAAATGCTGGACAGAAGAATAGGAGCACAGTATTACACCCTGCGCGAATTTTGCAATACAAAAGAAAATTTTGACGAAACCTGCAAAAAGGTGAGCGAAATCGGCTACAAAACCGTTCAGCTTTCGGGCTTGGGTGATATTTCGGCAAGTGACGTTAAAGAGGTTACAGACAAATATTCGTTACTCCCAGTCCTTACACACAGACCGTCCGCGGAGTTTGAGGAAAAACTCGACGAACTTATAGACTATCACAAAACAATCGGCTGCAAAGCCGCAGGACTCGGCGCAATTCCGCTTGACGGCGCAGTTTCCGAGGACGTCCTTAACACATTTTTGAAAAAATACAACGCAATTGCAGAAAAGCTTGAAAAACACGGCATAACCTTTGCATATCACAACCACACGGTTGAATTCGGCAAAATCAAGGGAAAGCACATTCTGGATATTATCGCGGAGAATACTCACCCGAACTTTAAGCTTACACTGGACGTTTACTGGGTTGCATTCAGCGGTATGAACCCCGTCAAATGTCTTGAAAAATACAAAAACAAAATCGAATGTATTCATTTTAAAGACCTCGGCGTTGACACAAACGAGGGCAAAATGGTAAATCCGATAGTTATGCGCCCCGTTTCGGAGGGCAACCTCGACTGGGACGAAATCATCTCCGCGTCGGACGAATCGGGAGCAAAATGGGCACAGGTTGAACAGGATAAATGCTACGGCGAGGACCCGTTCGGCTGTATGAAACGAAGCTACGAATTTCTAAAAACGAAAGGATTTTGTTAAATTATGAAAAACGCCTGCGTTATAGGATACGGAAATATAGGTCCTGTTCACACGTCAATATTAAACGATTTGGGTGCGCTTTACGCAGTCTGCGACGCAGACGGAAAAAAGCTTGACCGCGCACGCGAAAAATATAAAAACATCAAAACCTTTTCAAATTTTGACGAGGTTTTAAACGACAAAAACATTGACGTTGTTCACATCTGCACACCGCATTATCTGCACGCACCGCTTACCGAAAAGGCGCTTTCTCACGGCAAGGATGTCGTACTGGAAAAGCCTGCGGCTATGAACATAACCGAATTTGAAAAGCTTGAAAAGATTATTAAAACCGCAAAAAACAGAGTTTGCGTTGTTTTGCAGAACAGATACAACAATTCGATTGTGCGCCTTAAAGAAATAGCCGGGCAAAAAGGCACTCCCGTCGGCGTTTGCGGATTTTTGACGTGGCAGAGAACGGCGGACTATTACAACAGTGCCGACTGGCGCGGAAAACTTGCGACCGAGGGCGGTGCACTGCTTATAAATCAGGCAATTCACCTTTTGGATATGATGCAGTATATCGCAGGCGAACCTGACGGCGCGGAGGGAAACGTGTGCAACCACTCGCTCAAAAGCGTAATTGAGGCAGAGGACACCTGCGAGGCGCTTATTTCGTTTAAAAACGGCTGTAAAGGCGCGTTTTATGCGACAAACGCATATTCGGGAACTTATCCCTACCGCCTCGAGGTTGACTATCCTGACGCGGCATACCGATACTCCGATAACTGTTTATATGAAATCAAGAAGGACGAAATCCCGAAAGTTATAGCCGCCGACACGCCCGCCGAAATAGGAAAATATATTTGGGGCAGTGCTCACAAAGAGGTCTTGGAGAGATTTTACAGTGAAAGCAAGGTATATGAAACGATTTTTGACGCATATAATGCGCACGCTTTGGTCTACGCAATTTACAAAAGTGCGTCAGAGGGCGGAAAATATATAAAATTGGGGGAAAAATAAAATGCAAATGACATTCAGATGGTACGGCAAAGATGATCCCGTAACACTCGAAAAAATCCGGCAAATTCCCGGGGTGACGGGCATTGTTTCGGCAATCTACGACGTTCCCGTGGGTGAGGCTTGGAGCCTTGAGAAAATTTTGGAGCTCAAAAAAGAAATTGAGGACAAAGGACTTACATTAAGCGTTATCGAAAGCGTCCCCGTTCACGAGGACATCAAAATGGGCTGCGGCGACCGCGACAGGTACATAGAAAACTACTGCACAACATTAAGAAATCTAGCAAAGGCAGGCATAGACTGCGTTTGCTACAACTTTATGCCTGTCTTCGACTGGACGCGCTCCGATTTGGCATATGAGCTTCCCGACGGTTCAAATGCGCTGATTTACGACAACGAAACGGTGCTTAAAATGAACCCGCTTAGCGGTGATTTATCCCTTCCCGGCTGGGATTCGAGCTACACAAAAGACGGTATGCGCTCACTTTTGGAGGCATACAGCAAAATCACCGAAGAGGATTTGTGGAACAATTTAAAATACTTCCTCGACCGCGTTATAAAAGTTGCGGAGGAGGTTAAAGTCAAAATGGCTATCCACCCCGACGATCCCCCCTGGAGCATTTTCGGTTTGCCGAGGATTATCACAAGCAAGAAAAACATTGAACGATTTTTAAAACTTTACGACAGCAAATACAACGGTCTTACGCTTTGCAGCGGTTCGCTCGGCGCAGACCCGAACAACGATATTCCCGATATGGTGCGCTCGTTCTGCGGCCGCATACATTTTGCGCATATCCGCAACATCAAAATCACAGGCGAAAGATGCTTTGAGGAGTCGGCACACAAAACAGAGGCAGGCTCGCTCGACATTTTTGAAATTGTAAAAGCTTACCGCGACTGCGGTTTTGACGGCTATATCCGTCCCGACCACGGCAGAATGATTTGGGGCGAAACGGGACGTCCCGGCTACGGGCTTTACGACAGGGCGCTTGGTGCGGTGTATATCAACGGAATTTGGGAAGCATTGGAAAAATCAAAATAAGAAAGGAAAAAACAAAATGAAATTACCTTTTAAAATAGATTTATCGGACAAGGTTGCAGTTGTAACAGGCGGCGGCGGTGTGCTTTGCTCGGGCTTTGCAAAGGCGATTGCACAGTGCGGTGCGCGCGTTGCAATTCTCGATTTGCGCGAAGAAAACGCAAAAAAAGTTGCCGATGAGATAAACGCTGACGGCGGAAAGGCATTGGGAATTTCGGCAAACGTGCTTGAAAAAGACAGCCTTACGGCGGCGAAAAAAATCATCAACGAAAAATTCGGCACGGTTGATATTTTAATCAACGGTGCCGGCGGAAACCACCCGAAAGGCACCACAACAAAGGAATATTACGAAAAAGGCGACGAGGAAAATGCCGACGTTGTAAGCTTTTTCGACCTCGACAAAAGCGGTGTTGAATTTGTATTTAACCTAAACTTTTTGGGAACACTTATTCCGACGCAGGTTTTCGCGCCCGATTTGCTCGATAAAAAAGACGCGGTAATTTTGAACGTTTCGTCGATGAACGCTTTTTGTCCGCTCACCAAAATTCCGGCATACAGCGGTGCAAAAGCGGCGGTGTCAAACTTCACAAAATGGCTCGCGGTGCATTTTTCAAAAACAGGAATACGTGTAAACGCGATTGCACCGGGATTTTTCGTAACCGATCAGAACCGCGCGCTTTTAATTGACGAAAACGGAAACTTCACACCGCGTTCGCAGAAAATTCTAAACAGCACGCCGATGGGCAGATTCGGCGAAACGGAAGAACTCACGGGAACGCTGCTGTGGCTTTTGTCGAACGGCGCAACGTTTGTAAACGGCGTTGTTGTTCCTGTTGACGGCGGATTTTCGGCATACAGCGGAGTGTAAAATTTTTAATTGCGTCTTAAAAAATATTGACTTTTTCCGATATATGGAATATAATAAAGTTACAAAAGGAGGCGCATATATATGAAAAAAATTGTTACCATTGCACGAGAATTCGGCAGCGGCGGACGTTATATCGGCAAACTTGCGGCTGAAAAACTCGGATATAAATTTTATGATAAAGAGCTTATTATGCTTATGTCAAAGGAAAGCGGACTTTCGGACGAATTTATTGAGGAAGCGGGCGAAAAGATTACAAACAGTATGCTTTTCAACGTCGCTATGGGCAGAGTTTATTTGAACCCCGGCTATAACAACACGCTTATGCCGTTGTCCGACAAGCTTTTCGTGGTGCAGAGCAACATTATAAAACGCATTGCGGAGGAAGGTCCCTGCGTTATAGTCGGCAGATGCGCGGACTACATTTTGAAAGAGCGCGACGACTGCCTTAACGTGTTTATCCACTGCCCCGACGAGCAGAAAGCAGAGCGCGCAACCAAAATTTACAATATGCCCGAAAAGAATATTGAAAAGGAAATCAAGCGCCGAAACAAAGCGCGTTCCAGCCATTATTACTATTATACGGGACTTGATTGGGGTTCGCCCAGCAATTATGACATTGTGCTCAACAGCGGTTCGCTCGGTGCGGATATGTGCGCCGACATCATTGCAGACATCGCAAAAAACTGCTGAAATTAAAACAAAAACCGCTTCTTCGTTTTTGAAGAAGCGGTTAATTTTTTTATCCTATAACTGCCTTTGTCGTCGGGCTTATAATGTTAATCCAGGTTGTACCGGGATTTAGCGAAATCTCGTTTCCGTCCTGTGTTTTGTAAACCGTTTTTGCCTGTCTTGACGTTTTCTGCCAGGTAATCGGAACGCACTTTCCGCCCGTTATAAAATATCCCTCGCCGTTTCCGACGGTCGAAACGTCCTGTCTGGGCGAGCCGTCGCCGAGCGGAAAGTTTTTGGCATACTGAATGATAATATTCGTCGCGGTGTAGTCCGTGCCGTCCGCCGATTTATGCTCGGTGGAATTCATTTTTCGCTTATATGCCTTTATCTTCTCGTCATAGGTGTAATAAACCTTATACATTCCCGAATAAGGCAAGGTAATATTCACTGCGTTATCACCCGTAATTTCGGTAAATTCCTTGTTTATTCCCGTGATTTTCTCATCGGTCGTGCTGCGGTAACCCTTTTCTTTTGCCATAGCCTTAATTTTTTCAATGTTCGTGTACGCGCTGTGCCAGTCGCCCGAATATTTTCTTTCGCGCCAGAAAATGTTTCCGTCACCGCCCAGAACACCGTTTATCTTGTTTATGCCAAGCACACTGATGTCGTTTGCCGCTTTGGGACTCCAGCCGTAGTGAACATAAACCGCGTCGTTTTCAAGAACGTAATCGAGAAAATAGTGACGCGACGAGCGCACGGGTCCGATTTTCTCGCAGTCGGAATTTTTGAAAAGCGCCATAAATCGCGTTGCACCGCCCTCAACAACTATCTCGTAAACCTTATATGCCTTGCCAAGACCGCTTTGCGGCCACGCGGAACTGTTGTCGTTGTCAATCATCACCGCAATGGGACGTTCGTTACCATCGGTGATGTTTTTGTAAAATTCGCTTGTATTGTCAACCTCGGTAATTTGAGGTTTTTCATCATTCGTTTCGGTTTTTTCTTCCGCTTTCTTTCCGCACCCCGTCAAAAGGAGCGACGCGCAAAGAAAACCGATTAAAGCGCGTTTTGCCTGTTTTTTCAATCAAATCCCCCCGCTGTTCAATTTATTATATTTTACTATACCAAATGCGCAAAGTCAAAGAAATATGGAAATATTAAACAAAATGTAACATAAAGCCGCCCCGAACAGATAATTCGGGACGGCTTGCGTTACTGTTTTATGAAATTTATCAAACCACGCCGTGTGCAAGCATAGATTCCGCAACTTTGAGGAAGCCTGCAATGTTAGCACCGTAAACGAGGTTGTCTGCGTGACCGTATTCTTTAGCGGCAGACGACGCATTTTTGTAGATGTTAACCATAATATCTTTGAGTTTAGCGTCAACTTCTTCAAAAGTCCACGAATATCTCATAGAGTTCTGGCTCATTTCAAGCGCAGATGTTGCTACACCGCCTGCGTTTGCGGCTTTTGCAGGTCCGAAAAGGACTTTGCTCAAAATGAATGTTTCGATAGCTTCGGGAGTAGAAGGCATATTTGCACCCTCGCCGACAGCCGTAACGCCGTTTGCAACGAGGATTTTTGCGCTGTCTTCGTCAATTTCATTCTGTGTTGCGCAGGGAAGTGCAACGTCGCATTTGATTGTCCAGACGCCTTTGCAGCCCTCGTGATATTCAGCGTCTTTATGGTAGTTAAGATACTCTTTAATTCTCTTTCTCTCAACTTCTTTAATCTGTTTAACAGCGTCTAAATCAATGCCGTTTTTATCGTAAATGTAGCCGTTCGAGTCGGAAAGCGCAACAACCTTTGCACCAAGCTCTGTTGCTTTTTCGGCAGCGTAAATAGCAACGTTGCCCGAACCGGAAACAACAACGGTAGCGCCTTTAAGCGACTTGCCTTTTTCGTTGAGCATTTCCTCTGTGAAGTAGCAAAGACCGTAGCCTGTAGCCTCTTTTCTTGCGAGCGAACCGCCGTATGTAAGACCTTTGCCGGTAAGAACGCCTGTAAACTCGTTGCGGAGTCTTTTGTACTGACCGAAGAGGTAGCCGATTTCTCTTGCGCCTACGCCGATGTCACCTGCGGGAACGTCTGTATCTGCGCCGATGTGTTTGGAAAGCTCTGTCATAAAGCTCTGGCAGAAACGCATAACTTCCATATCCGATTTGCCTTTGGGGTCGAAATCACTTCCGCCCTTGCCGCCGCCGATGGGAAGACCTGTGAGCGAGTTTTTGAAAACCTGTTCAAAACCGAGGAATTTGATAATGCCTTCATAAACAGACGGGTGAAATCTCAAACCGCCCTTGTAAGGTCCGATAGCGCTGTTAAACTGCACTCTGAAACCTCTGTTAACCTGTACTTTGCCGTTATCGTCAACCCAGGGAACTCTGAATTTTATAATTCTTTCAGGCTCAACAAGGCTTTCTATAACGCCGGACGTAACAAATTCCGGTCTTTTTTCAACAACGGGTTCGAGCGACTCCAAAACCTCTCTTACAGCCTGATGAAATTCAGGTTCTGCCGGGTTTCTTTTTTCAACTCGCGCCATCAATTCTTTTAAATATTCATTCTTTAAGCTCAATTTGCAAACCTCCTTATAAAATTAACAACATTATTGTACTATAAAATCTTCAAAATTGCAAGTTTTTTGCGCGATTTTTTTAAAATTTTTGTGTTTCGGCACAAAGAAACGTGTAAAATTAAGTTTTTCGGCACATTTTTGCAATATCGAACCTTGTAAAATTCATATTTTCACATTTTCGACATATAAAATTTACGGTATTCGAGCGGTGTTTTCAAAAACCTTTTGCGGAACGAATATGTAAAAAACGACTCGTCGGAAAATCCGCACAACGACGCGACGGTTTTTATGGGATAATCGGTCTCGCCGAGAAGCACCCTCGCATTTTCAAAGCGTATTCTTATAAGGTATTCGGTGGGCGTAACGCCCGTTTCGGCTTTAAAAAGACGTGCAAAATAGTTGGGGCTTAAGTTTGTCACATCGGAGAGTTTTTTCAGCGTGATTTTACGTCTGAAATTCTCCTGAATATACTCGGTTGCAATATCCACCGCACTTTTCGCCGTACTGCTTAAATTGTCGCTTTGGCGGATACTGTCCGCCGCAAGAACATACATAAGTTCGCTCACAAGGCGGTTTTGCGCGGCTTTGCAGATTGGGTTGGGATAAGAATTTCGGCAAAGCTTTTCAAAAATGCGCATATAATCCACGTCGTGCGACGGGCGGATTATGCTCGGAAGCATATTCATAACGGGGTTATCAAACTTTTGCTGGACACTGCCCGTACGCTGACGGATATACTCGCCCTCGGGAATGTCGATTTTACCGCTGAAATCGAGCGACAGGATATAGCAGTCGTAACTTTCGCCGTAGCTGAAAACCACCTCGCCGGGACGGCGGATAACCACCGAGCCTTTTCCGACAGGAAATTCTTTTCCGTTTATATTCATAGTTCGGCTGCCGCTCAAATAGTAGTCGATTTCGTAGTCCTTAACCGTGCGGACAACCTTTTCGGAATCGCGGTAATAGAAAAAATGTATGCACTGCAAAACCTTTGTATTGTCAAACATAGCACTCTCCGTTTTTGTTTTGTGTAAATCACAGTTTTTGCACTTTTTTCAAAAAAACTATTGACTTTTACAAGTAAAAATTGTATAATATTTTTTGTTACTGTGAAAAACAGTTTCGCTGTCTTAGCTCAGCAGGCAGAGCACTTCCTTGGTAAGGAAGAGGTCGGCAGTTCGAATCTGCTAGACAGCTCCACGTCGGAATGGACTTTAATCCATTCCGATTTTTTATTGCATAAAAATCTGTTTGCAAACGGGACTTTTGTGGGCATCGTCCCCTACGGTTTTAAACAAATTTCATTGCAGGGGGGAGATGCAAGCATCGCCCCGTTTAAATTCTCTCACCCAAAAAATTCCCGTGTTCTTAAAAATTTTCTTCATTATATGTGTCATTCTCTGTGTTATCTTCCGGATTGATTTCCGTATTATATTCATTCTGCAAATTATCTGCACTTTCATTATCGGCATTTTCGTCATTATCCGGCTCATCATTCAAACGTTTACCGCAATAATTGCAGAACACCGCCGACGGCGAAACAGATTTTCCGCAATGCGGACAAAAACTTTCTTCATTATTAAAACCGTTTCCGCAGATACGGCAGAACTGCGCGTCACCGTCACACTCCGCACCGCACACACTGCACGTTTTGCCGTTGCTTTGCTCCGCCGGCTTTTCGGGTTCGGGCAGTGCTTTCGTTTTTTTTGTACGCGAATTTAAAAACACTCTCGACAAAATTGAAAACACAATTACAACAAACGGTGCTCTTGTGGGAAGAAATGTGCTCGAAATGTTAAGACCGAAAAATGAAGCGTATCGGAATTTAAAATTGAGCACCACAATAGCCGCGGCAAGCAAAAACGCGATTACGGAATTTATCACAGCTGCAACGGTGTTAAATCTGTATGTCGTCCTTTCGGGAATAACCGCGCAGACAATCGAAACAACCGCAAGAACAATCATCACAAACGCCAAAAACGAAACAATCAGCGATGTAAGCGCAATTTCAAACGAGCCGAAATTTCCCAAACCGGAAAATAAAAACCTTAAACTTGAAAATAAATCCGAAATTTCAAAAAGCGTATACATTCTTTGCGCGCCCGAATTGGTCAAAACGTTAACCCAGCCTGAACAGACGGCAATTAAAACGATAACATTCATCACCGCGGACACTATTTTTGAAATAGAATTTGCTTTTTTCACGATAAATTACCCCTTTTTTATCAGATATATTCATTATATACCAAAATTTCGATATAATCAACCGCAAATATCGACAAATTTTACATTTACAATTTTTTCCACAACGGTGTCAAAAAATATTTTTGCTCAAAAAACGCCGTTTTTTTGCCTTTTTTCAATTTTCACTCCAATTTTGCCTCAAAATTTCGGCAAAAATAAATTTTATTTTGGAAAAACAGCGTTTTTCGTGAAAACACTTTTGCTAATTTTTGACATTTATGTAAATATTTGTAAATAATTGGTATTTTTAACTTGTTTTTATTGTAAAAAAAGATTGAGAATTATATAATTAAATTACAAAAAAGAAATATTGGAGGAAAAACGTATGAATAACAAAGTTAGAGTAGTTGTTGCGGACGATAATAAGGAATTTTGCAGAACAATGAGGGATTATTTTGCAGGTTGTGACGATATTGAGTTAATCGGTGCAGCATTTGACGGAAAAGAGGCGTATGAAATGGTGCTTCAAACCAAGCCGGACGTGCTTTTGACCGACGTTGTTATGCCAAATCTCGACGGACTCGGAGTATTGAGCAAGCTGAACAACACCTCGGAACTGACAAAAAAACCGAACGTAATCGTAATTTCGGCAATCGGCAACGATAAAATCATAAGAAGCGCAATGAACCTCGGCGCAAAATATTACATAATAAAACCTGCCGACCTTTCGGTTATCGCAGACAGGGTAAGGGAATTTAAAGAAACAATGTCGATGTTCAAATCGGTGAAAATGCCCGGAAAACAGCAGGGCGGTTCGTTCGACCTCGAAATGGGCGTCACCGCGATTATCCAGAAAATCGGCGTGCCTGCGCATATAAAAGGCTATCAGTATATGCGCGACGCGATAATTATGGTTATAAAAGATATGGACGCTATAAACTCGGTTACAAAAATTCTCTATCCCACCGTGGCGAAAAAGTATAACACCACGTCGTCGCGCGTTGAAAGGGCAATCCGCCACGCAATAGAGGTTGCGTGGGACAGAGGCGACCCCGAAGTTTTGGACGAAATGTTCGGCTACACAATTATGAGCAGTAAAGGAAAACCGACAAATTCCGAATTTATTGCTATGATTTCCGATAAACTCCGTCTTGAGCTGAAAAGCGCCTGATTAAAAATTTTCGCCTTATCTTCCTTATATATTGCAAAAACCAAAGCCGATATTGTGCACGGCTTTGGTTTTTGTTTTTCAGATATTTGTTGACAAGGTAAAAGTCTTGTGTTATAATTAAACGCTATTCAGTAATTATCAAGGAGGTTTTTATGGAAGATAAAAGCAGTATCACCTCACTTATGTCGGCGTTTGCAAGGGCGGTGCACGCGGAATATGAAGAAAATCCCGTGTTACGCGACACTCTTGCGCGCAAGCTTTTGGGTGATGACGAGTACAAAATGATTGAAAATTATGTTTTGAGCGGTACGGATTTTTTTGAACCGGACAAAAAAGGCTGTTTTTCGTCCGACACCGATGCACTGCGGTATCTTGTGAACACACACCTTGCCCCCACTCCGCTTTGCCGAAGCGCATACTGCGAAAACGCGCTTAAAACCGCAGTTAGAACGGGAACAGAGCAATATGTGATTTTGGGCGCCGGACTTGACACATTTGCGTTCCGCGAAAAAGAATTTGCGGAAAAATATAAAATTTTTGAGCTTGACCACCCCAAAACACAGGCAGACAAGCTTATGCGCATAAAGCGTGCAAATTGGGAAATTCCTCAAAATTTAACCTTTGTCAATATTGATTTCACCACCGGCAATATAGCGGCAAAGCTTGTTAAAAACGGCTTTAATCCGCAGAAAAAAACGTTTTTCTCGTGGCTCGGCGTAAGCTATTATCTCTACCGCAGCGAAATCGAAAACACGCTTAAATCACTGCGCCAAATTATGGCGGACGGCAGTACAATCGTTTTCGACTATGCCGGCGCAGAACTGTTTACGTCCAAAGTCCGCCGTGTGCAGAATATGATTGCTATGGCAAAAGCGGGCGGTGAAGAAATGAAATCGTCGTTTGATTTTATGAGCGCCGAGCTGATGATGTCCGATTTGGGATTTTTGGTATATGAACACCTCACCCCGAAAGATATTCAGTCGCAGATTATTAAAAACGGCAGCATAAAAGCATTTGAACATATAAATTATATCCAGGCAGTGTATAAAAGAAAGTAAAATAACCGCACATAAAATTTTGGTGCGGTTGTTTTTTTGATTAAAATTTGCACAGTAATCATCAATCGGAATAAACCGAGTGTGCCTTTTTGCGGAAAAGTGCTGGAAGCTGTGTTTTTGAATAAAAAACACGACAAGCCAAAAGACCTGCCGTGACGTGGTGGAGATGAGGAGAATCGAACTCCTGTCCGAAAATCTATTCGCCAAAGGCTCTCCGAGTGCAGTTTGTGATTAAAATTTCCTCGGTAAAACGCGCACAAACACGCGTTAAATCAAGGTAGCTCTATTGTCCGTGGCGCGCTATAGAGCGTCACGCGTTCACGTTCACCGCTGAAGATGACACCCTTTTTGCAGAACGCGGTTATTCCGCAAAAGGATGGCTGCCGTTAATTAGGCAGCGTAAGCTAAATTATCGTTAGCGTTTATATTTAGAATTTGGGATTTTTAAGCGGTTCCCGCCGCTACTCGCTCCTTCGGGTGCAAAATCCCCGTCGAAACCATTGCATCCCCGTATATGTATAAATTTTATCACATTTTTCATCAAAAGTCAATTAAAATTATCCCCCAAAAAACTGCAAATTATGTTTTTATTCGCCAATAAAATTTATTCTTGCAAATTTTAACAAACTGTGATATAATATTTCTGTTGCAAATTTTATTCACTTGGGGGTAGTGTTTATGAATTCAACTCTGTTGGTAATGGCGGCAGGGGCAGGCAGCCGTTTCGGCGGTCTGAAACAAATTGAGCCGGTGGGCAAAAACGGCGAAGTTCTGCTTGACTATTCGGTTTACGACGCGGTTAATGCAGGCTTTACAAAAGTCGTTTTTGTCATAAAAAAATCTATGGAAAAAGATTTCCGTGAGATAATCGGCAAAAGAATTGAGAAAAAAGTTGACGTTGCATATGCGTTTCAGGAGCTTGACGACCTTCCCGGCGGGTTTGCGCCTGTTAAAGACAGGGTTAAACCTTGGGGCACGGTTCAGGCGGTGCTGTGCGCGAAAGACGTTGCGGATACGCCGTTTGCGGTTATAAATTCCGACGATTACTACGGCAGAAACGTTTACAAAATTTTGACCGACCATTTCAACGCGTCAAGCGAAATGTGTATGGCGGCATACGAGCTGGGCAACACGTTGAGCGACAACGGAACGGTTACGCGCGGAGTGTGCGAGGTGGAAAACGGATATTTAAAGAGCGTTACCGAGCATTATAACCTCGACAAAACCACCGATTTACCGCTTGACACAAAGGTTTCAATGAATATTTGGGGATTTATGCCCGACATTTTTGCAAAGCTTGAAAACGGTTTTGTAAATTTCTTAAAAGACCTCAAAGACCCGCTCAAAGGTGAGTATATTCTCCCCGTTTTTGTGGACGAGCTTATAAAAAATGAGAACGCAAAAGTTAAAGTTTTGACATCGAAAGACACGTGGCTCGGTATGACATACCGCGAAGATTTGCCCTTTGTTAAGGCAGAAATGGCAAAACTCGATTATAAATTTTAGTTAACCGCAACCGCAGACAAGCCGTCTGCGGTTTTTGTTTATACAAAAAAGACAACCCATTTTTCTGAAAATGGGTTGCCAAATATTGGCGGACAGGGTGGGATTCGAACCCACGAGCCGCTTGCGCGACTACCTGATTTCGAGTGTTGTATAAATACATTCTCAAAAGGAAAAATAAATACTGATAAGAAACTTCAAAAGGAGCTGAAAACCTTGATATATTCGGGGTTTTCAGCTCCTTTTCTTTTGCTTTCGGCATAAAAACTTGCAGCTTTCAAAGTCTTGGTTTTTGCAGAAAATTTTCATTTTGGGCAAAACGAGGGCAAAACAAAAAGGTAGATAAAAACCGTTGAAATAAGTTAAGAGAAAGGCAGAGTTATGGACAAAAAATGGTGCAAATTTTGTGAGCAATGGTTAGAAGATTCTCCTGATATTTTAACCGTGCTCGAAATAAAAACGATTACGGGTTATTGCAAAACCTCGGTTCAGGGATGGATTGACCGAGATTTGATAAAAGCCTTTTTGACAGACAGATCAAACAAAATTCCAAAGTCATCACTGCTTGAATTTATGAGCAGCAGTAAATTTTACAATATGCACGTAAAATCAAAGAAACTTAAGGCAAAATTACAAGAATTTGAAAGGATGATTGACAATGAAAATTAGTTATACAAAATACGGAGATTATTATTTACCCGATTTGACCGTGCCAAACAAAGAGTACAATATCGGCAGATTCGGAATGATGCGTTTAAGGTACATAAAAGCTCACCGCAGTTGTTTTTATACAAGTTTGAAGCTCAACGGCAAGTTGATGGATTACATTCAGGAAATTGACGACAGCGCACAGCAAATGTATGATGACATCATAAGCAAATTCAGAAAAAGCATTGATTCGACTTGCACCGATCAAATGGAATGGGTTCGGCGTATGAATTTTGCAAGGCATTATGCGGAGGAACTTGTGCTTGCCGAATATGTTTACCCGGAAGGAGTTGAGCGAGAATGAAAATTACATACGATACGAGATTTACACAAATGCCGAATAACATTTTGAGGAGCCATACATTAAAGCCACTGCACAAGGTGGTTCTCAGCGTAATCTGCAGTTATTCAAACAGCAGTAATATTGCTTTTCCGTCTTATCAGACGATTGCTGATGACAGCGGAATCAGCAGGCGAAAGGTTATTGATATTATAAGCGAGCTTGTGACGTTGGGCTGCATAAAAAAGACTGAACGAAGAAGCAGCAAGGGTGATCATACAGCTAACGACTATGAAGTGCTTATCGGAAGGTCTGATTTTTCTCTGCCCGGTGAAATGCCTGCACCACAGGGTAATGAATATAATTCACCACCTGATGAACAGCCTTCACTACCGGGTAGTGAAATATCTGCACCACGTAGTGAACAGCGTGCACTCAATCAATATATAAATAAAAATATTAATAATTCTTTTAACAACATCAATCTATCAATCACAGAAAACGAGATAGATGCGATGACGAATCGGATAAAAGAAAATATCGATTATGACATTCTTTGCGAGAGGTACAGCGGCGATATGCTTGATGAACTTGTGAGTGTTATGGCGGAAACTATATGCGGTAATTCCAAAACGGTACGCATCGCCGGAAATGATTTTGCAAGGGAGGTTGTAAAGTCGCAGTTATTAAAAATCAACAGTGAGCATATCGAATATGTGCTTGACTGCATTAAGAAAAATACAACCAAAATCAAGAACATTAAAGCCTATATGCTGACCTGCATTTACAACGCACCGCAGACAATATCAAGCTTCTACACAGCGGAAGTAAATCACGATTTATACGGCTGCGGTTGATTTTATGGGCGAAGCCGTCTTATATGCGGCAAGCATAGAGTTTGGGTACGCAAATGTATTAGCAAGCACGGCATTTGTACTCCCAAAAGCCCGCTTGTTTGTGGCTTTGCCCCTAAAACCCCTGTTTTGAAAGGAGAGAAAAACAATGAGAGCAAATACAAATAAACTGAATTTTTATGTTTCCGATGCGGTGCGAAAAAAGCTTGAAAGGCTATCAAAAAATTCCGGTTTGACAATGACGGCGGTTATTACAAAGCTTATATTGGAATGTGAGATTCACCCACTCAAGACGGATGTGCTTTTAAAGATTTATAATGAGCTGAACCACATCGGCAACAATATCAATCAGATCGCCCATATTGCAAACGCTGAAAGAAATATTTCAGATGATAGAATTGATAGTGCTGTGAATTTAATGAATGATGTTTGGAGATGCGTTCGGAGCTATAAATAAAACACACTTATCAAATTATAAATTACTCAAATACACTTGACTATTTGCAAAATCTGTGGTATAATAATATCAATTCGAATTGGAGGTTGAATTATGTTTATAGGCAGAGGGCGAGAGCTTTCAGCTCTTGAAAGATTATACAAATCGGATAAATTTGAATTTGCGGTTATCTATGGCAGACGCCGTGTGGGTAAAACCGCACTTATCAACAAATTTATTGATGATAAAAATGCTATTTATTTTATGGGTGTCGAGAGCAATGCAAAGCAGAATCTCGAAAATTTTTCAAAGAGCATTATGGAGTATGTCAGCGGTACGGAGATTGACAGCATATTCTCGTCGTTTCAATCGGCGCTCGAATATGTGTTCCGACTTGCCGAAAAAGAACGTATCATTCTTGCAATCGACGAATACCCGTATGTTGCACGCTCGTCAAAGAGCCTTGCTTCTACCTTGCAGCTTTTGATTGATAAATATAAGGATAAATCAAAGCTAATGCTGATTTTATGCGGTTCGTCAATGTCGTATATGGAGGATCATGTCCTTGCCTATAAAGCACCTCTCTACGGCAGACGAACAGCTCAGATGAAAATTATGCCGTTCGACTTCGAGGAAACCTGCCGCTACTTCGAAAATTTCGCTGCCGAAGATAAGGCACTTATCTATGGGGTTGTCGGCGGTACTCCGCAGTATCTATTGCAGATTAATGACGCATTGAGCGTTGAGGATAATATCAAAGATACATTTTTGAACCCCGTTTCATTCTTGTATGAAGAGCCGATAAACCTCTTGAAACAGGAAGTCAGAGAACCGGCAATCTATACGGCGATAATTGCCGCTATTGCAACAGGAGCGTCGAGAATGTCGGAAATTTCGGGCAAGGTCGGCGAAGATACCAATGTTTGCGCAATGTATCTCAAAAATCTGATTAACTTGGGAATTGTGCAGAAAGAAACACCATATGGCGAAAAAGCTTCTCGAAAGTCGGTTTATTCGATTGAAGATAATATGTTCCGCTTTTGGTATCGGTTCGTGTTTGAAAATAATTCAATCATCGCCCGCGGCGCCGCAGATTTGGCATATAGGCGTATCGAGCCACAGCTTTCGGACTATATGGGCAAGGTTTTTGAGGAAATTTGTAAACAGTATTTGTGGAAACAGCTCCTTTCCGGCAACTGTCCGGTTGAGTTTACAGCCCTCGGTCGCTGGTGGGGCAATAATCCGAAAGAAAAGCGCCAGGAAGAAATCGACATTATGGGCGAACAAGACAAAAACACTGCCCTTTTTGCGGAATGTAAATGGACAAATGAAAAGGTCGATCTCGGCGTGTTGGAAACGCTTGTAAAACGCAGCGAGCTGTTTAATTATAAAACCAAGCACTATTACCTTTTCTCAAAATCCGGATTTACAAAGGGTTGTATTGATAAGGCGAATGAAATGGGCAATGTGATGTTGGTTGAATATGGGGATATAATAGTATTTATCAGCAACGAAGAGGTGTAAGAGATGAAAGATTTGGATAAAGAAATACTTATAAAAGATATAGCCGATAGGAACTTTATAATAAATCAATATAAATTGAAAGGTAATATTGACAGAGCTGAAGCTATAAGAAAAATAAATGAATTAAGAATATCTGATAAAGCGGTGGCAACAATTACGGCCACCAAATTGTTGTCATATTCCGTACCGTTTGATTGTGCAACCGATGAGCAAATTATAGCGGAATTAAAAATGCAGGTCGATATTCTAAATGCGGAATTGTTGGAAAAATTTACGGAGGAAAACAATGAGCACTAATATATCAAAACAAAAGCGTGAGGATTTGCTAAATAAAATCAAAGAGATTCGTAATTATATTGCTACTGCACCACAGGATGAAAATACCGGTAATTTGTTGTCATATCTTTCTGACCTTGAAAAAGATGTTAATGGCAAGAAATATGGACTTGTTTTTGAGGAACACCGAGAGAAGATTGACGAGGTTTTGGACACACATACTCCGGTATTAACCGAATATAAAGACCTTTTCATCGATAACGGCGGACAGATGAACTTTCTCATTGAGGGTGACAACCTTGCTTCGCTCAAGTTGCTTGAAAAAACACATAAAGGCAAAATCGACCTTATCTACATAGATCCGCCGTACAATACGGGTAATAAGGATTTTGTATATGATGATAACTTTATAGATAAAAATGATTTGTTTAGTCATAGCAAGTGGTTGTCATTTATAAAGCATCGATTACTTATTGCACGTAATTTGCTCACAAAAAGAGGAGCTATCTTTATAAGCATTGATGATAACGAACAATCTCCTCTCAAAGTTCTGTGCGATGAAATTTTTGGCGCTGAGAACTTTGTCACTTGCTTGGTATGGGCAGCGGGACGAAAAAATGACTCTAAATATATTTCTGTTTCACACGAATATATGCTGTGCTATGTGAAATCAATGGAATATCTAAAGGCAAATAAAATTGTGTGGAAACAACGCAAACAAGGAATTGACGATATATATAAAGAGTATGAGCAGTTAAAGAAAAAATACGGCTCTGATTATCGAGAAATGTCAAGTGCATTAAAACAGTGGTATAAAAACTTGCCCGAAAACCACCCTGCTCGAAATCACTCTCACTACAATTTTATTGATGAAACAGGGATTTATTTCCCTTCTGATATTTCGTGGCCTGGTGGTGGAGGTCCCAAATACGAGGTGTTACACCCTGTAACACACAAGCCTGTCCGTGTGCCAAACCGTGGTTGGGTTTACCCAACAAAAGAGAGAATGCAAGAAATTATCTCTCAAAATTTAGTGCATTTTGGAGATGATGAAACAAGCGTGCCCTGTAAAAAAACGTATTTGAAAGATAACGAAATGTCCACTCCATATAGTGTATTTTATAAAGATGGTAGAGCTGCCACCAAAAGATTACGAATAATTATGGGTGAAAATGTATTTCAAAACCCAAAAGATGAAGAAATACTCGAAAACATAATAGAGTTTGCAGCATTAGACAATTCCACGGTACTTGATTTTTTCGCAGGTAGCGGAACAACAGGACACGCCGTTATGAAATTAAACGCAGATGATGGCGGTAATCGCAAATTTATCCTTTGCACTAACAACGAAAGCAATATTTGCCGTGATGTGACTTATGAACGTATAAAGCGTGTTATTGACAAAGATGGGTACACCGCAAGTCTTAAAATTATAAGGTTGACTATATACCCATCTCTGATCGTATGTATTACGAATATGCGGACGAACTGCTTTTGCATATCCGTGAGCTTGTTGAACTTGAAAACAGCGTTAACTTTACGTGTAACGCTGAAATTGCCATCGTGCTGACTGAGGAAGAGCTTTCCGACTTTATGGCAAACATAGAAGCATACGGCAAATGTCGCAAACTGTATATGGGACACGATTTGCTACCAGATGAGGTCCAGGAACAGTCCCTTGCTAAACACGGCATTGAAGTTAACATTATTCCCGATTACTACTATCAAGACTTGCAGGAGGGTTAATATATTGGTTGAATTTATAAAAACTTTATTAATAGCGTGCATTCCTTCCGTTATAGCAGGAGTTGGTACATATTTAGTAGCAAGGAAAAATGCTTCCTCTCAAATCAAAATAGTGAAAGAGCAAAACAAACACGATTTAGACAAGCTCATGGAACAGCACAAGGTTGATATTGATTCTTTGAAAGAAAAATATCGATTAGAGTCAGAAGTAAAAGATAAGGAGCATGCACGAAAGCTTGAAATTATGGAGAAAGAGTACGAATACAAGTTGAGACAGCAGGAAAGCGAAGCCGAAAACTCTGCAAAATATGGTGCTATGAAAGATGTTTTCGGTGGCTTAATCGGCGGCATGTTTACATCTGCAATGAACACCCCAGAAGTGCGAAAGCAAATGTCAGATTCTTTCGCAGAAGCATTTAAGAAAAAGGATGGTGACAAATAAGTATGGAATTAAAAGAATTTCAACTTACGGCAGTAAAATCGCTGTTTGAGGCTATGGACAAGCCAGTCCGTGATATTATCCTCAAAAGCCCTACGGGAAGCGGAAAGACTATTATTATGACGTATTTTATGCACCAATATGTACAATCTTACCGCAACACCGTATTTGTATGGCTCACACCAGGCAAAGGCAATCTTGAGGAACAAAGCAAGGCGAAAATGGATAAGTATATCCACGCTTCGCAGACAAAACTACTCTCCGATGTTATGACGGCGGGTTTTGAGGAAAACGACAGTTGCTTTATAAATTGGGAAAAGCTGACGAAGAAGGGCAACAACGCCCTTAAAGATAGCGAACGCACCAACTTTTTAGAGCATATTGGGCACGCTCTTAATGATGGTATCCGCTTTGTGATTATAGTGGACGAGAGCCACCAAAACAACACGATAAAAGCCGATGAAATCATACAGTATTTTCACACGGACAAAATTATCCGTTGCTCTGCTACACCGAAAGGCATAGCAAAGGCGGAGATTATCGAAATTCCAGAAGAAGAAGTAATTGCGGCGGGACTTATTAAAAAATTACTTGTCATCAATCAAGATTTCCCTCAAACCGTAGAAACAGAAAATCAAACTTCTTATCTTCTTGAAAAAGCACTGTTAAAACAGCGTGAAATTCGTGCTGCGTTTCTGCAGAAAGGCGCAGATATTAATCCTTTGATTGTCGTTCAGATACCTAATAAGTCCGAAACGTTGCAAGAGGGTGTCGAACGATATCTTGAAACACAAGGAATAACCTGCGAAAACGGTCAACTTGCAGTATGGCTTTCTGATAGACACGAAAATTTAGAGGGAATAGAAGAATCCGATGCAACATCTTCAGTTGTCATTATCAAACAGGCCGTTGCAACGGGTTGGGATTGTCCGAGAGCACATATCCTTGTTAAACTCCGTGACAATATGGATGAAACCTTTGAGATACAGACTATCGGACGTATTCGTCGTATGCCGGAAGCAAAGCATTATGATGACGATTTGCTCGATAGTTGTTATCTATATACTTTTGATGAAAAGTTTACTGCCGGAGTAAAATTGGCACTGGACAAAAATGCATTAAATGCATGCACATTATTTTTAAAAAACGAGTATAAGACAGTAACACTTGTTTCGGAACAAAGAAGTATGGTTACCGACCATCGCAATCCTCAAAAAGCACTGCAAGCTATAGTGAATTATGTAGAGAAAGAATATGGATTATCGACAAACAAAGCCGAGAACAGAACCAAATTACAAGCATATGGATTTGTTTTCAAAGAGGATATAATTCGATATACAGTTTCCGGAGAAACGGCAACGCTTGATTTTTCGGCATCCGAAATGAATACCATTGGCGTAACCGAAAAGCTCAATACTCACAAACACGGCAGAGATTATCATCAAAAGATAGGCAGAATCGGTTTGGAAATAGGGATGGAGTATTCTTTTATGAATACAATTATACGCAAACTGTTTGACAAGAAGTTCAATTATAGCAGAAAAATTCTTGCCCTTGAGCCCAGAGAAGTATATTCTTTCGTATTAAATAACGCAGATAGATTAAAGCATCTCGTGCGTGAAGCAATGGCATACGAAATTGCTCAACTTCAATTGGATATGCCAATGGTATCGAAAAATAATTTTCATATTCCGCAGTCATGTATTTTTACGTACAATGGTGAATCAAAAACACAGATAGTATATGAAAAGAATGTATATCAGGGTTATCTATCTTCTGCTGCTCCACGGTCTATGCCCGAAGTTAAATTCGAGAAATTCTGTGAACGTGCAGAGAGCGTTGAGTGGTGGTATAAAAACGGTGATAAAGGAAACGAATACCTCTCTATAGTTTATCAAGATAATTCTGAAAAACAAAAACTATTTTATCCGGACTATATCATATGTGCAAAAGGTGAAATTTGGATTATTGAAACAAAAGGCGGCTTTGATAGAAGTGGAACAAGTCATGATATTGATAAATTTACACCTAAAAAATTCGAGGTATTAAAGAAATACCTTAATGAGCATGGATTAAAAGGTGGCATTGTTCGTAACGATGATAGCACGGATGAACTTTGTATCTGTATGGAAAACTATTCTGACGATATTCAAAGCGACGATTGGAAAATACTTTCGAATTTTGTAAAGTGAGGGGATTAAAGTGAAAATTCTTGAGCACAGACTATTAAATGAATTATCACCGGCAAATGTGCAATATATTAGAATAGATCCTGAAGATATATCTGTTACGCTTGTGGATATACTTAAGTTTTTAATGGACTTATCTTGGCTCAAGAATTTTGATGAAGAATATGAACAAAGAGCTTTTAATTCAAAAGCTCAAAAGACCGTTGATGATATAAAAGAAAAGTTTGCGAAATGCAGCGATGATAAAATCACAAAAGAAGCAGGAGAATATGTTGTCTCTGAGCTTTCAAGAGAAGCCTTAATAAATGAATTAGGTTATTTGGATATTCCCCTTGCTGAGCTTCTCGGAAAACAAAGGTCTGGAAATCCAGGTTTTGATTTTCATAGTGCAAACATTCTTACAGATACCGTGATTTTTGGCGAAGCTAAATATGTTACAAGAACAAGTGCTTATTCTTCTGCACTTCCGCAAATTAAGAGATTTATTGATGACAAAAAAGACATCGAGGATTTACCTGATTTAAAACCATTTTGCACCTCCAAATCACTAAATAGAGCTTCAAACGGGCAAAAAGGATTTGCTGCTGCATTTTCTGCTCGTAGTACATCTTCTGATAATTTGATAAAAAAGATAAAAGAGCGGGATGATTTTAAGGCTTTATTAGTTTATGAAGAAATAATTTTACTGGCGGTGAACATATGAAAGATGTTTTGAAACGCGGAAATATAATTTCGAAAATAAGAGATGGGATAGATCTTGATGAAATAGCAGACTATGCTAAAAACCAAGTATTCAGCAATGGTCCAGTAGATACTGTTGTTTTAGAGATTTTATCTTATTTCAAATTATTTCAACCTAATTATTTTGAAAACTTTGAATTAGAGATTATAGAAATAATGGGGTTATTCTACAAAAATCCAGAACCAGATACCCTGCAAGGTGTTGTTTTTGATATGTATAGCCAGTATATAAGGAACACGTATGGAAATAACTACACCCCTATGCAGGCTGATATTTTGAAGCAAATAAAAAACAAACAGTTTTTCAGCTTTTCTGCACCTACAAGTACAGGAAAATCTTTTGTGTTCCGAAATCTTATAAAAAGTTGTCAAAACGATGTCGTTATTATTGTGCCATCACGCGCTCTTATAAATGAATATTATGATCGTATTGTTGAAATCGTTGATGTAAAAAGCGTTAATGTTTTAGCGTTTGTAGATCGTATAAATATAAAACATACGACTCATAACATTTTTATATTGACCCCAGAAAGAGCAAGAGAATTGTTTAAAAATAAAAGCTGGTTAAAAATAGATTTGTTTTTGTTTGATGAGGCTCAGCTTAGTGATGAAAACTCTGTCAGAGGTTTGTATTTTGACAGTATTGTTCGTCGCGCATTAAAAACATTTCCCGCTGCTAAATATGTTTTTGCACATCCTTTTATAGAAAATCCAGAAGCTCAGCTTAAAAGAAATGACGTTATTGACGCTTCTGCTTCAGCTAATTATAACCTTAAAAACGTCGGACAAATATTTTATGTCCACGATACGACGAACAAAAAATTTTATCACTTTGGTACGGATAAAACAATTTTGGGTGAAAGAAAATTAGAAGCCAAATTTGACCCTATCGAAAATGCAATTCGCAGTAATGGTAGCGTGCTGATTTATGTGCCCAAAACACATATTTACAACAAAACTATATACAAGCAATTTGATAAATACATTAAACTTTGCCCTAAAATAACTGATCCTGAGGCATTGTCAATGATTGGGGAACTGGAATACTATATCGGCTCGTCAAACAAAGATAAGAATTTTTATAATTCTGATATGTTGGAAAAACTACGGCTTGGAATAGTTGTTCATCATGGTTCTATGCCTTTGACGGCACGTTTGATCTTAGAGCATTTTACTCAGAGAGGATATTGTAGAATTTGTTTTGCAACTTCAACTTTAGAACAAGGAATTAATATGCCATTTGATGTTGTTTATCTTGATAGATTTGAAGCTAAAAAAACTCTTTCCGTTAAAAATCTTATTGGTCGTGCTGGGCGTTCTACTACTGATAAAAAGTTTGATTTTGGTAGTGTAATTATGAGAAATAATGCGATGAGTGCATTTAGAAAAGTAATAAAATCCAATGAATCTATTGCTGAAATATCTCGATTAGATACGAAAGATGATAACCTTGATGAAAAATACAATGAATATAAAGATGCAATAAACAATGACCAGTTTTCAGACGAATATAATTTAACAAATTCGGATTTGGAAAAGTTAAAAACAGATAATGTTACAACTATTATTCCAACTTTGCTTGATATGATGTTTGTTGATGGTAAGCTCGTTGGTCCGGATGTGGAAATGAAAGAGATTTATGATGACTTTCAGAGTTTATACCAAGAGTACCTTGGCAGGGAATTGGAAGTTGCAGAAAAAGCTGTATTAAGCTCTGCTATCAAAATAATGATTTGGAAAGTTTATGGTAGAACCTTTAGGTTAATTTGCCAGTACAGATATGCATATGCCTCAAAGGTTGCAGAAAGACGTCGCTTGAATAAAGAAGGCAAGAAAAATGAAGCAGATAAACTAAATGCTAAATTTATGTATGGTTGTCATGACTTGCCAGATAAGAAACTTAAGTCGTATCCATTGGTGTCGACAAAAACATATGCCAAAGATGTCGATTATGACTTAATAGTTTATGATACATACGATTATCTTGATAAACTTATTGGTTTTAAGTTAAGTGATATTTTTTATGCAATGTTTCATCAGTATTACAAGGTAACAAATGATTCCCGTGCCGAGAAACTTGCAAAGTATTTCAAATATGGTACGGATAAAAAGGATGAAATATGGATGCTGAGATACGGATTCACCTTTGATGATATCGAATGGGTCGAACCATATATAGATAGCATTGATGAAAATGAAATAGTTTTTAGTGATAAAATTGCTGAACTTGACGACATTAAAAGCAAGGTTATAGAGAAGTATATTTATAAGTAGGTGATAAAATTGAAAAGACAAGCCATACTATTTACTGCAGGCAAATATCCTTCTACAAAAAATATAAAAATAGACGAATTAACAGGTGTATCTTGTGATATAGTCGCAATGGATAAACGTCTTACTCAAATTGGATTTGATGTTATAAAAAAAGAGGATGCCCATATGGCAGATTATCCAGATATGTTAAAATGCTATTCTGAAGGATTGGCTACTGATTCCATAAGTAACAACGTTCTTCCTGTACCTATTCAAAAATTGTTTGGAAAAGATAATAGAAATCTGGTTGGTAAATACATAAAATTTAACCCAATATACGGAAACGCCATGTATGTAGAACAAAAGTTTATCTTTGGCAAAGACAAATCTATATTTCGAATGAATTAGATCAAAATGCAAGAAATAAACTCAAAGCAGCAGACCTCAATCTGCTGCTTTTACTATACATTTATCTAAAATCATCAAGCCAGGTTTTGAACTGTTCGAGGGTTATTTCGCCGTTATAGCATTTTTTACGCTCGGCACGGGCGATTTTGCCAAACTGCTTGAACTCATCTTTAGTGATGAGCTTTGCGCGCTGACGCGAGTCCATACGGCGGTAGGCGGTGATATAGGCTTTATGAATATCGTCGTTTTTATGGGTAATGTCAAAGGTTTTAAGTGCGCCGAACTCATTGCACGGTCTTGTTTCGCCGGGCATAATTCTGTCGCAGTATTCGCTGTTCGTGCGCCCGCCGGGCACAAAATAATGACCGCAGCATTTACACGGCTTGAATTTAATCTTATTTGCGAGCATCTGCATTATATCAAAGCGAATTACATCATCCATAGTTTCGAGAGGGTAGATAATTACATCGCTTTCAAAATCAAAATGCGAATCAAATTGAAAATCAAACAGTTTGCTCTCTTTTCCGCAGTTTACAAAACGCTGATTAAGGGAGCCGTTTTTATCTTTCATAATGTCATTTATATAAAACTTGATTTCGGCTTTTTTCTGCTCAATACTTGCCGTCATAGCATTGATAAAATTCATCATATAATGCGCCGAATCTTTTGGAGGCGCTGCAAAATCACTGCCCATAAACACTGTAAATTCTGCAAGAACTTCGTCTGTTCCCTCGGCAAGGTATTCGATAAATGCAGCAATATAGACCGTTAAATAGCTGTTTTTATCTACGAACGGTGCAGCGTCTTTTATAGCCTCGCCTACACCGCCTGCGGCAAATGATGAAAGTATTTTTGTAAATATAGTTTCAAAATCGCTCCCGTCAATCCACAAAAAATCAAAAACCGCTTTGCCCGAAACAGAGCTTATCTCAGTTTCCTCTATCTGACTGAATTTTAACTTATAGTATGTCCGCTTGTTTTTTGAAAAGCCGAATATCTTTATATTATCTTTCATAACACACCTACTTTATATAACGAATATACATAATACTTGTATCTATTATATCATATCGTTTTTCAAAAGTCAACAAATACACAAAACGATTATAAAATATTTTTGAAAAATAATACTTGACAAACTTATAAGCGTGTGATATACTATAAACGACGATAAGTATATTTAACTTTATAATCGTTCCACATATCCGTACATATACTATATCGGAAAGGAGGTCAGAAATATGAGCATTATAAACGACACACGCAAATTTAAACAATATCCCGATGTTCTGTCGGCAGACCAAGCGGCTGAAATTCTTGATGTAAGCAAGAAAACCATCTATAAAGCAATCAAAAGCAAGGATATTCACGCCGTAAAGGTCGGTCGGGAATATAAGATAGTAAAATCAAAACTGATTGAAATGCTTGTAGTAGGAAGGTAGTGATGAATACGAAAAAAGAAGTTAAGGTTTCGGGACATTTGGAGGCAATCGGCGGAGTTTATCATATGAAGCTTTCGTGGATAGACGATGCCGGAAAACGCCGCCGCAAATCAAAAAGCACCGGATTGGCTGAACGAGGAAATAAAAAACGGGCAAACGATATGCTTATCGACTTTATGCGTGAACAGGAGGCTGAAATCGCCGCAAGCGGCGATTCGGCAACGGACATTCTTTTCGCGGATTATATGCAGCAATGGCTTGAACGCGTCAAACCGAGTATTCAGCTTACTACATACAGCGGCTATCGCGACAATGTGTGCAGTATAATTATACCGTATTTCAAGCCACTTGAATTGAAGCTCAAAGATGTTACGGCGCAGCATATTCAGGATTTTTACACTGAGCAGATGAAGCGTGTATCGGGGAAAACGGTTAAAAGGTATCACGCAAATATACACAAGGCATTTAAAGATGCACGGCGGCTTCAAATTATTGATTCCAATCCTATGGATTGTGTTGAACCGCCGAAAGCACAGCCTTTTCACGGGCAAGCCTATACGATTGAAGAATCTCAAAAAATTCTTGCTTTGGTGAGTGACACAATTTTTGAAATTCCGATTACGATGATGTTGTTTTACGGATTACGCAGAGAAGAGGCAATCGGTCTTAAATGGTCTAACATTGATTTTGAAAATGACAGTATTCTTATCGGTCATACAGTAACCGAAACAAGAGTTGACGGACATTTGCAAATGATACAAAAAGACCTGACCAAAAACAACAGCAGCTTTAGAAGTCTGCCGCTGGTAGCACCGATTAAAGAGCTTTTGAACGAAAAAAGAAAGAGTATTTATGAGTGCAAAAAGCTTTTCAAAAGCGGTTATTGCAGCAAATACTCGGATTATGTGTGCGTTAATGAAATCGGGGAGTTGATACGACCGAGAACACTTTCTGATAATTTTAAGAGAATTATCAAGAAAAACAATATCCGAAATTTAAGGCTTTATGATTGCAGACACACAGCAGCGAGCATAATGCTAAAAAACGGTGTAAGTATGAAACAAATTCAAATGATACTCGGTCACAGCGATTATGCAACAACGGCAAATATTTATTCTCATCTTGATTATGCGGATAAGGTTTCCGCAACAAAAGAGATGAAGAATATACTGTACGGTAACGAATAATGGAGAGGTTTAAGGCAAAATTGGGCAAAAAACATAAAGTAAATGCGGGTTCGCAAAAGTAAGCAAACCCGCATAATTGGCGGACAGGGTGGGATTCGAACCCACGAGCCGCTTGCGCGACTACCTGATTTCGAGTCAGGGCCGTTATGACCTCTTCGATACCTGTCCGTATATTAAATTTTTATATGTTAAACCCACGATTTTGACAAAGCTTGAAATTAAGGCAAAATTCAGGGCAAAACAAACAAGTTTTTGTGAGATGCAAAATCTCAAAACCTAAGTAAAATCAAGGCTTTTGGTCTATCGAAGTTCTCTTGGATGTATAACCTTTCGAGTCAGCCCCGTTATGACCTCTTCGATACCTGTCCGTATATTAAAAACAGTGCAGTGTGAACACTACCTTGCCATTATACAACAAAACACATCAATAGTCAAGTGTTTTAAAGCAAATATTTCTAAATTTTTTATCAATTCTTATAAATATCCGATTAAAATTGCGAAAATTCTCCCGTGCTTGCTTCTGTAAAAACAACATATACGGCTCTCCTGCACTCTGCAAGAGAGCCGTATTATGCAAATTTTTTCGCAAATCTGCTTTACTTCATTGTAACAATCTTTTTCAGCATCAAATTAAGCCAGTCGCCCTCGAAAAGCTCAATCATACCCTTGTCACACGCCGACGCAAGCTTTGTGTCGACAGGAAGCTTGCAAACCGTATCAATTCCGAGGTCTTCCGCCGCCTTATCAGCCTTGCTTTTGCCGAACGCCTCGATTTTTTTACCGCAGTCGGGACACTGAACATAGCTGAAATTTTCAACCAGTCCCAAAATCGGAATATTGAGCATCTGCGCCATTTTAACCGCCTTGCCGACAATCATAGACACCAAATCCTGCGGAGATGTCACAACAATAATTCCGTCAATCGGAATTGACTGATACACCGTAAGCGGAACATCACCCGTTCCGGGAGGCATATCAATAAACATATAATCAACGTCGCCCCAGATAACGTCGGTCCAGAACTGCTTAACCGCGCCGGCGATGACGGGACCTCTCCACACAACAGGGTCGGTCGGCTCCTCCAAAAGAAGATTTATGCTCATAACGTCAATGCCGGTTTTTGTTTTTACGGGATAAATTCCGCTGTCGTCGGTTTCCGCGCGTTTTGTAAGATTAAACATCTTCGGCACCGACGGACCTGTTATATCCGCGTCCAAAATTGCAGTTTTATATCCGGCACGGCTTGTGAGCACCGACATAAGTCCCGTGATAAGCGACTTGCCGACACCGCCTTTGCCCGATACAACACCGATAACTTTTTTAATATTGCTCAATGCGTGCGGTTTTTCCAAAAAGCTTTTAGGGTCGCGCGAAGAACAGCTTTCGCCGCAGCTTGAACAATCGTGAGTACATTCGCTCATAATGCTAACCTCCAAAAATTAAATATTTTCTATCTGCCAGTCAATCGGCTCTTTTCCGTTTTTTACAAGAATTTCATTTGCAGTTTTAAAATGATTGCAACCCAAAAATCCGCGGTGAGCCGAGAGCGGACTCGGGTGCGATGCAGTGAGCACATAGTGCCTTTTTTTATCTATAAACGCCGCCTTTTTTGCCGCAAAACTACCCCACAAAAGAAATATAACAGGCTCGGTGCGCTCGTTTAAACAGCGTATAACGTCGTCGGTAAAAATCTCCCACCCAATCGCCGAGTGTGAGTTTGCCCTGTCTTTTATAACCGTGAGCGACGCATTGAGTAATAAAACGCCCTGACGCGCCCACTTTTCCAAATAACCGTTGTTAGGGATATAGCACCCCAAACTGCGGTTTAATTCCTTATAAATATTCACCAGCGACGGCGGAACCGCAACGCCTTTTTTCACCGAAAAAGCGAGCCCGTGCGCCTGATTTACGCCGTGATACGGGTCCTGTCCTATTATAACGATTTTCGTATCTTTGTACGGCGTCCATTTAAGCGCGTTAAAAATGTCGTACATCGACGGATAAACCGTTTTCGTTGCATATTCGTTTTTGAGAAACGAACGCAGTTTTATATAATATTCTTTGTCAAATTCGCCTTTTAATACCTCGTCCCAGTCATTGCCGAAATTAACCACGGCAAATCACCTCCGCGGATTAGTTTTTGCTTCTCGCCTTTGCGCGAAGCGTTTTGTCGAGAATTTTCTTTCTCAATCTCAAATGCTTGGGAGTAACCTCCAAAAGCTCATCGTCCGCGATAAATTCAATGCACTGTTCAAGCGACAAAACAGTGTGCGGAACAAGTCTTAAAGCCTCGTCCGAACCCGACGCACGCATATTTGTAACGTGTTTTTTCTTGCAGACGTTAACCTCAACGTCGTCAACACGCGAGTTTTCGCCGACAATCATACCCGAATAAACCTGTTCGCCGGGGCCTATAAACATAGTGCCTCTGTCCTGTGCGTTGAAAAGTCCATAAGTTACGCTTTCGCCCGTTTCAAACGCAACAAGCGAACCGCGCTGACGTGCCGGAATGTCGCCCTTGTATTCCTCATAACCTGAAAGAACGTGGTTCATAACGCCGTTTCCGCGCGTATCGGTCATAAGAATTGAACGGTAGCCGATAATTCCTCTCGACGGAATTTTAAACTCCAGCCTTGTATAACCGCCGTTTCCGCCCGTCATATTAACCATCTGCGCTTTTCTCTCGGCAAGCTTGTCTATAACCACGCCTACGCAGTCCTCGGGAACGTCTATCATAAGAAGCTCAATCGGCTCCATCATTTTGCCGTCAATTTTTTTGTTGATAACAACAGGGCGCGAAACCTGAAATTCATAGCCCTGACGGCGCATTGTTTCGATAAGCACCGAAAGGTGAAGCTCTCCCCTGCCCGACACTTTAAACGCGTCGGCGGAGTCGGTTTCCTCAACCTTTAAGCTTACGTTTGTTTCCATTTCTTTGAAAAGCCTGTCGCGCAGATGTCTTGACGTTACAAATTCGCCGTCCTGACCTGCAAACGGACTGTTGTTAACGCTGAACGTCATCGAAAGCGTAGGCTCGTCTATTTCAACGAACGGAAGCGGTTCGATGCAGTTTGCGTCGCAAAGCGTTTCGCCGATGTTTATTTTGCCGAGCCCCGAAACGTTGACAATATCGCCGACCTTCGCCTCGGTTACCTCAACTCTGTTTAAGCCCTGGAACTGATAAATTTTTCCGACTTTAACATTTCTTGTTGTGCCGTCCTTTGAGCAAAGCGTTGTGGACTGTCCCACTTTTATAACACCGCGTTCAACCCTGCCGAGCGCCATTGTGCCGACATAATCGTCGTAGTCGATGTTTGAAATAAGGAACTGCAAAGGTGCGTCCTCGTCGCCCTCGGGCGGATTTACATTTTCCAAAATCATATCGAAAAGCGGTTTCATACTGCCGTCGTGCTTTTCGGGGTGGCGCGTTGCATATCCGTCACGCGCTGACGCAAAAACAACAGGTGAATTAAACTGCTCCTCGGTAGCGTCAAGCTCCAAAAACAGCTCCAGCACCTCGTCCACAACTTCATACGGGCGCGCATTCGGACGGTCGATTTTGTTTATAACGATAATCGGCTTTAAGTTGAGCGCAAGCGCTTTTTTAAGCACAAACCTCGTCTGGGGCATACAGCCCTCGAACGCGTCTACAAGCACCAAAACGCCGTCAACCATTTTAAGAACACGCTCAACCTCACCGCCGAAGTCCGCGTGTCCCGGTGTGTCAACAATGTTGATTTTCACTCCGTTATACATAAGCGAAGTGTTTTTCGACAAAATTGTAATTCCTCTTTCTTTTTCGAGGTCGTTGTTATCCATAACGCGCTCGTCAACGTGCTGATTTTCTCTGAACACGCCGCCCTGTTTGAGCATAGCGTCAACCAGCGTTGTTTTGCCGTGGTCAACGTGCGCGATAATAGCAATATTTCTCAAATCTTCTCTTTTGCTCATTAAAATTAACTCCTTAATTTTTCTCTAACTTATAGGATAATACAAAATCGGCGCTGTGTCAATAAAAAATCCGTTGTTTCGTCAAAACAACGGAAATTTTTATCATTTTAATGCAGTTTATTATAATCTTTTTTCCAAATCGGCTTTCATATCTTCGTATCCGGGTTTGCCGAGGAGTGCAAACATATTCTTTTTGTATGCCTCAACGCCAGGCTGATTGAACGGATTTACACCGAGAATATATCCCGAAACACCGCACGCTTTTTCAAAGAAGTAAACCAAATTACCGAAGTGATAAGCGTCGATTTTGGGGATATTTATAACAATGTTGGGAACATTTCCGTCGGTGTGCGCAAGGAGAGTACCCTCAAAAGCTTTGCTGTTAACATAGTTTACGCCTTTTCCCGCAAGAAAGTTAAGTCCGTCAATATTGCCGTCAACCTCGTCGATAATAATATCGTTCGTCGGCTCGTCAACCTTCAAAACGGTTTCAAAAATAATTCTTGCGCCGTCCTGAATATACTGTCCCATTGAATGGAGGTCGGTCGAGAAGTTAACCGACGCCGGGAAAATACCTTTGCCGTCTTTGCCCTCGCTCTCGCCGAAAAGCTGTTTCCACCACTCCGAAAAATACTGCATACAAGGCTCATAGTTAACCATAATTTCGGTCGTTTTGCCTTTGCGGAGAAGAATGTTTCGCAGTGCCGCATATTTTAAGCAGTCGTTTTCTTCGTACGGCTTTTTGTATTCCTCCATAGCGTCCTTTGCACCCTGCATCATAGCGTCAATGTCAATGCCCGCAACCGCAATCGGCAAAAGTCCGACGGGAGTTAAAACCGAAAATCTTCCGCCAACGTCGTCGGGGATAACAAAAGTTTCGTAACCCTCCGTGTCGGAAAGCGATTTAAGAGTTCCTTTAGCCTTGTCGGTTGTCGCAAAAATCCTTTCTCTTGCACCGTCCTTGCCGTATTTTTTCTCCAAAAGCTCTTTAAAAATTCTGAAAGCAAGCGCCGGCTCGGTTGTCGTTCCCGATTTCGAAATAACGTTAACGCTGATGTCTTTGTCTTTAACGAGATTTACCAAATCGTGAAGATAATTCGAGCTTATGCTGTTGCCGGCAAAAAGAATTTGCGGAGCTTTTCTGTCGTTTTTGTCCAAAAGATTGTAAAACGAATTGGTGAGCATATCAAGCGCCGCTTTTGCGCCGAGATATGAACCGCCGATACCGATAACAACCAAAATGTCGGAGTTTTCTCTTATTTTAGCCGCCGCTTTTTTAATTCTTTCAAATTCGTTTATGTCATAATTTACAGGAAGTGCCGTCCAGCCCAAATAATCACATCCTGCGCCGTTTTTCTCATCAAGAGTGTTCTGCGCGCTTAAAACCGCGGTTTTCATATTCTTAATTTCGTCGTCATTTATAAATTCAGACGCTTTTGAATAGTTGAGTTTTATCATAATGTAACCACCTTCATTATATAAATCGCTTTGATTATACTCCTTTTTTATGCGTTTGTCAAATATTATAAATATTTAATATATTTTGCACATTTTTGAGCTTGAATATAAAGGTATTTTTATACAAAAAAGAGATGAAACATTAAAATTTCACCTCTTTTGCATTTTAAACTATTTCGTCTTTTTTATCGCGTTTCATAAGGCTGATTACCGCGTCTTTGGGCGGTAAATTTTCAAAAAGCACTTCGTAAGCCTTGTGAATTATCGGCATTTCGACATTCATTTTCTTTGAAAGTTCGTACGCCGCGTGCGACGAATAAACGCCCTCAACCACCATATGCACCTCGTCCAGCGCCTGTTTAAGCGTCTTTCCCTCGCCGATAAGTATTCCGGCGCGCCTGTTGCGCGAATGCATACTCGTACAGGTAACGATAAGGTCGCCTATTCCGGCAAGTCCGTAAAACGTGCTTTCGTTTGCGCCCATTTTTGTGCCGAGGCGCGCGATTTCTTTAATTCCGCGCGTCATAAGCGCCGCTTTTGTGTTGTCGCCGAACCCTATTCCGTCGGTGATGCCGGCGCAAAGCGCAATAACGTTTTTAAGCGCACCGCCAAGTTCAACGCCTAAAATATCGTCGTTTGTGTAAACTCTGAAATATTCGCACATAAAAATTTCCTGAACGAATTTCGCCGTATCGCTTACCTTGCACGCGGCAACAATCGCCGTGGGGACCTTGCGCGCAACTTCTTCGGCGTGCGACGGACCCGAAAGCGCAACGGGTATGCAGTTTTTTATTTCTTCTTCGGCAATTTCAGACATTGTTTTAAGCGTTTTGTCCTCCAGGCCTTTCGACAAAATCACAAGCGGAGTGCCTTTTTTCACATAGTCCGCCATAGCCTTTGCCGTACTTCTCACCGCGCGCGACGGCACGGCAAGCACGATTAAATCTTTATCGCAAACGCACGAAATATCACACGTTAAGTGAATTTTTCCGCTTATTTTAACGCCGGGCAGAAATTCTTTGTTTTCGCCGTTTTTTTCTATGGCGCTTCGTTCTTCTTCTTTCCACGACCAAAGCGTAACGTCGTTGCCGTTTGAGCAAAGCATAACCGCAACTGCACAGCCCCAGCCTCCCGAGCCTATAACCGCAATTTTTTTACCGTTCATCTTTTCCTCCTGCCGAGCTTTGATTCCGTTCCGTGCGCAAGCCTCACAATGTTTCCGCGGTGACGGTAAATGATAAGACCCGCAAGCAGAACGCACAAAACCACAAATCCCAAATCGTCGGTGCGGAAAAATACCGCAAGCGCCGCCGCGATAAACGCACCCATAACCGAACCGAGCGAAACGTATTTTGTCGCCGCCATAATAAGAATTGAAATAACAAGCGTTGCAAGACCGACAAACGGGTCGAGCATAATTATAACGGTGATTGACGTAAGCACGCCTTTACCGCCCTTAAACTTAAAGTAAACAGGGAAATTATGCCCCAAAACCGCAAAAAGTGCCGCAAAATATGTAACGCTCCTTAAATCGGGGAGATGTGCATTTTTAAAGCAAAAATACACAAGACGCACCAAAAGTATCGCGATAACGCCCTTCAGCGCGTCGCCCAGAACCGTGATTGCCGCCGCTTTTTTGCCGTATGTGCGCAGAATATTCGTCGCGCCTGCGTTATGACTTCCGTAGTTGCGCACATCATCATTATATAGAATTTTCGACACAAGTATGCCTGTGTTTATACTGCCCAAAAGATAAGATATAACCGAAAATGCGAAATAAATCAAAAAATCAGTCATTTTTTTCTCCTCTTTCACGGATAATAAACTTCACGGGAGTGCCGTTTAAATTAAACGCCTCGCGGATTTTATTCTCGATATAGCGCACATATGAAAAATGCGCAAGCTCCTTGTCGTTTACAAAAAGTATAAACGTGGGCGGACGGGTTGATGCCTGTGTGATGTAGTAAATTTTGAGCCGTCTGCCCTTGTCCGACGGAGGCTGAACCATACTCGTAGCGTCATTTAAAACGTCGTTTAAAACGCCCGTGGGAATACGCACAGCATTCTGCGCATTTACAAATTTGATAAGCTCAAAAAGCTTGTTTAAGCGGAGTCCCGTTTTCGCCGACACAAATTCCGACGGCGCATACTGCATAAACGGCAAACCGTTTAAAACGTCGTTTTTAAAATTTTTCATCGTGTTGGTTTCTTTTTCAACCAAATCCCACTTATTTACAACGACAATGCTCGCCTTGCCTGCATTGTGCGCGTAACCTGCAATTTTCGAGTCCTGCTCGGTCACGCCCTCTGTAGCGTCAATCATCACCAAAACAACGTCGCAGCGGTCAATCGCGGCAAGCGAACGTATAACGCTGTAACGTTCAATGTTTTCCTCAATTTTGCCTTTTTTTCTCATTCCGGCGGTATCGACAAACAAATATTTCTGACCGTCACGCTCGTAATATGTGTCAATCGCGTCGCGCGTCGTGCCGGCAACATTGCTGACAATAACCCTCTTTTCGCCGAGAATTGTGTTAATCAGCGAGGATTTTCCGACGTTCGGCTTTCCGATAACCGCAACTTTTATAATATCTTCCTCAATTTCGTCGGTCTTTGAAAAATCAACGTACGAATAAACCTTATCCAAAAGATCGCCCACGCCAAGACCGTGAATTGACGACACCGCAACAGGCTCGTCAAGACCGAGATTGAAAAATTCATAGTATTCCATCGGCACGTCGCCGGGAGAATCGGATTTGTTGCACACCAAAACGACGGGCTTTTTCGACTTTTGAAGCATAGCCGCAACGTCCGCGTCCGCCGCGGTAAGACCATCCTTTATATCAACCATAAAAATTACAACGTCCGCCATTTCGATTGCAAGATTTGCCTGATTTCGCATTTCGGTCAAAATCTCGCTGTCGTTTTTCGGCTCGATACCGCCCGTGTCGATAAGCGTGAATTTTTTACCGCTCCACTCGCCGTCCGCAAAAATTCTGTCGCGCGTAACACCCGGAGTGTCCTCGACAATGGAAATTCTCTGCCCTATAATTTTGTTAAAAAGCGTCGATTTTCCAACGTTCGGTCTGCCCACAATGGCAAATATGGGTTTAGACATCATCATTCCTCCTTTTTACATCATCAGGCAGTCCAAAAGGTCTGCGCCGTCGTTTTTCACCAGCACAACCTTAACGTTAAGCTCTTTTTCAACGTCGCAAATTCTGTAATCGTCCAAAAAGAGGTCACTGCCCGGTTTTATCATAGAGTCGGACAAAAGAAGCACTTCGCCCGAAATTTTTCCTTTAAGCTGATTTATAATATCGCGTCCGCACAAAAGCCCCGTAACGGTGATTTTGTTTCCGAAAAAATCGTTGCGGATTTTAAAAGTTTCGCAGTTTGTGTTTTGAATTTCGTCGGCTCTGTCCTTGAATTTTTTAATGTAGTCATATGCAATAACCGACGTTGCAAGCGACTTTTTTTGAGGTTTTTTTCCGCTCGGCGAAAAAAATTCAACCGCGGTGTAAAACTCCTCTTCAAAACAAGTCATAAGCCCCACGCCGTTTTCAATCTGCGGAAACGTTTCGTAATGCTCATACGGCGGAAGTTCGCGTTTTGCCGAAATATAAAATTCGTCCGCAAGATACACAAGGCTTGTGCCGTATTTTTTCTTAAATCTTTTCTGATACGGCGTAACAAGGTCAATCACATCGCCCGCCGTTTTTTCATCAAAACTTTCAAGCGGAAAAAGTCCTTTTCTGTATGCACTCACACCCACAGGAACGATTGAAACGCTCATAATTGCCGGGAAAAGCTTTTCCAAATCACAGATTGATTTTTCAAGGTATTTACCGTCGTTTATGCCCTTGCAGAGCACAATCTGCGCGTTCATACGAATACCGCCGTCCTTGAATTTGTGCATAATATCAAGAATTTTATCGGCAAAGCGGTTGTTTAACATCTTTTTCCGCAATTCGCCGTCGGTGGTATGCACCGAAACGTTTATCGGACTTATTTTAAGACGCACAATTCTTTCAATATCTTTGTCGTTCAAATTTGTAAGCGTGACATAGTTTCCCTGCAAGAACGACAGCCTCACGTCGTCGTCTTTAAAGTGCATAGTCGCGCGCATATTGGGCGGAAGCTGGTCCATAAAGCAGAAAATGCACTTGTTTCTGCACTCTCTCGGCTTGTCGATAAGCTGATTTTCAAACTCAACGCCGAACGGCTCGAAATCGTCGTTGTAAATCTCGATTTCTTCAACCTCGCCGTCCTTTTTCTCCACCGTGACAACGTAATAATCGTTTGATGTAAGATACTTAAAATCTATAAAATCGCATATTTCTTTGCCGTCAATCATAGTTATTACATCGCCCGGCTCAATATATGCGTCGTATGCTATTGAATTTTCGATTACGCTTTTAACCTTCGCAATTCCCATAAAATTCCTCTTAAAATTTAATCATTCACCGAGAAAAAACGCGCGCAAATCGTCCACGGTTTTCGCAATATACACAGTCTTATACTTGCGCAGTTCCTCGTATGTACCGTAGCCGTATTCCACGGCAACTGCGTCAATGCCCACATATTCCGCGCCCATAAGGTCAAATTTCGTGTCGCCGATCAGCACCGCCTCGCTTTTGTCGGCAATGCCTGCCATTTTTATGGTGTTTTCCAGCACAGCCTCTTTTGTTGCGCGCGACGAGTCGAACGACGCCGCGTCCATACGGGTGAAATACTTTGAAATGCCGAAATAGTTTAAAATTTTAACGCAGAAATCGGTCGGCTTTGACGAACCGAGCAAAATAATATATCCGGCGCCGTGCATATCTTTAATGAGAGTGTCTATCCCGTCAAAAAGCCTGTCCCATTCAAGCATACCTTTTTCGCGGTAGAGAGCGCGGTAATATTCAAGCGCCTTGTCCGACTCCTCCTCCGTCATACCGAACTGACCGATAAACGACTCTTTAAGAGGCGGACCTACAACGCGCAGTTTTGTGTGGTCGGGCACTTCCTTGCCGAATTTTGAAAGCGCATAGTTAAAGCATCTTTGAACACCGTCGGCAGAATCGGTAATGGTGCCGTCCAAGTCAAAAATAATGTATTTGTATTTTGTTTTTTTCATATATACGCTCCTTGGTTTTCACGTTTTTCGGCGCAATGACAATTTATCCCGTAAATAGTACAAAAGCAACCCGTCCGAAAAGGACAGGTTGCCGTTATGCGCCAAAAAACAGACCTTACGACAAACGTTAAACCGCTCGTCTCACGTCACAAAAATTATTGAGCTTTGATAACCTCGCTGTCTTTGTAAAAACCGCAGGCTTTGCACGCTCTGTGCGGCAATTTAAACTCCTGACATTTCGGACACTTTACCAAACCGGGCAACGCCAATTTCCAGTTTGCTCTTCTTTTATTTTTTCTGGCTTTAGATGTTTTTCTTTTAGGTACTGCCATCTGTTTCCACCTCCTAAAAATACTGCTCGGAAAACTATTCCGTAATTATTTTTTAAAATTCAAAAGTGCGGCCATTCGAGGGTCAATGTCGTCGTCACCGCAAGTGCATTCGCCTTTGTTTAAGTTTTGTCCACATTTTTGACAAAGACCTTTGCAATCGTCTTTGCAAATAAAACTTATCGGAAGGTTCATATACAAATGCTGTAAAACAACATCGCTTAAGTCGATTTCGCTGCCGCAAAGCGTGCAGACGTCATCGGACGCACCGTTTTTAACAAAAGTTTCGTTTATGTCATATGAAAAATCAACGCCGAAATTTTCAAGGCATTTTGCACATTCGGTTTCAAAGCGCGTGTCGGCTTTGAGCGAAAGCACAACGCTGCCGCCTATGTTTTCCGCCGTTCCGCACACCGAAACGGGCTTTGTGAAACGCAGGAAATTTCCGTTAAACTCCGCATTTTCAAGCGCAATATCCGCACTTATCTTTTTGCTTTGTCCGTCCGATACAAGTATATCGGAAACATCAATTTTCATATCACACCTCGACATAACAAATCAATTATACATTTTTATACCTGATTTGTCAAGATTTTTTATCAATATTTTTTAAGTATTTTATTTTACGAGTCTTGCGGTATCCTCGGCGATCATAAGTTCTTCGTTTGTGGGAATAACCCAAACCTTAACTTTTGAATTGGGAGTGCTTATGCATCTCTCGTCTTTTCTTCTTTCGGAATTGATTTTTTCGTCAAGCTCAACGCCGAGATAAGTAAGCGATTTTGCAACCGCATCTCTTATGATAACGGTGTTTTCGCCGATACCTGCCGTGAACACAATCGCGTCAACGCCGTTCATAGCCGCCGCGTATGCACCTATGTATTTAACAACTCTGTAAATGAACATATCGAGCGCAAGTTTTGCCATTTCGTTGCCGTTTTCCGCCGCGTCCTCCAAATCTCTGAAGTCGCTGCTTACCTTTGAAATACCGAGAACGCCCGATTTTTTGTTGAGAATGTTCAAAACCTCGTCAACCGTTTTGTTTTCTTTGTTTGCGATATACTGAACAACCGCAGGGTCAACGTCACCGCTTCGGGTTCCCATTACAAGACCCTCCAAAGGAGTAAGACCCATACTTGTGTCAACGCATTTTCCGCCGATTGATGCCGAAATGCTCGAACCGTTTCCGAGGTGGCAAACGATAACTTTGCCTTTTTCCTTGTCAAGACCGATAACCTCAAGCGCTCTGTTTGCAACGAAGTTGTGGCTTATGCCGTGAAAACCGTATCTTCTTATAGCATATTTTTCATAGTATTCGTAAGGAATAGCGTATGTATAAACTTTTTTGTCCATCGACTGACCGAAAGCGGTGTCGAATACCGCAACCTGCGGTGTGCCGGGCATTGCTTTTTCGCAAGCCTCAATACCGGTAAGGTTTGCCGGATTGTGCAAAGGTCCGAGGTCGAAACAATCTCTGATAACCTTTTTAACGTCGTCCGTCACGATTGTGGACGCGCTGTAATATTTGCCGCCGTGGAGCACTCTGTGGCCTACCGCGTCGATTTCGCTCATCGACGAAATAACGCCGTATTCTTTCGATGTCAAAGCGTCTATAACCATTTTGATAGCGTCGGAATGGTCTTTCATATCTTTAACGAGCTCATATTCGGGTTTGCCGTCCGCTTTCTGCGAAATTTTCGAGCCTTCAATTCCTATTCTTTCACAAATACCTTTTGCCAATACCTCTTTTTTCTCAATATCTATAAACTGATATTTAAGCGAGGAACTTCCTGCGTTTATAACCAAAATTTTCAACAAAATCATTCCTTTTTATAATATTAAAATCAATTATTTCGCCTGCGCCTGAACGCAAGTGATTGCAACAACACCGACAATATCCTCCGCACTGCATCCGCGCGACAAATCGTTTATCGGCATTGCAATACCCTGTGTAACCGGGCCGTATGCTTCTGCTTTTGCAAGACGCTGAACAAGCTTGTATCCGATGTTTCCCGCATCGAGGTCGGGGAATACCAAAACGTTTGCCTTGCCTGCAACGGGCGAATTGGGAGCTTTCGATGCGCCGACCGACGGAACGATTGCGGCGTCAAGCTGAAGTTCGCCGTCGAGTTTTAATTCGGGAGCGTTTTCTTTTGCAATTCTGACAGCCTCAACAACTTTGTCAACGTCAGCGTGCTTTGCACTGCCCATTGACGAGTGAGAAAGAAGTGCAACTCTCGGCTCTTTTTCAACCAAAAGTTCAAACGATTCCGCAGCACACTGTGCGATTGCCGCAAGCTTTTCGGAATCGGGGTTCTGTTCAAGACCGCAGTCCGCAAACACAAACACGCCGTTTTCGCCGTATTCGCAGTTCGGAACAACCATAACAAAGAAGGACGAAACAAGCTTAACGCCCGGTTTCGTTTTTATAATCTGAAGGCTCGGACGGAGTGTGTTTGCCGTTGAATGGCACGCACCCGAAACAACGCCGTCTGCGTCGCCCGCTTTAACCATAAGGCAGGCATAGTACATATAATCGCCGAGCGCGGTTTTCTTCGCGTCCTCATATGTAAGACCTTTATTTTTTCGGAGTTCAACAAAAAGATTTAAGTAATCCTCGGTTTTTTCGTATGTAAACGGATTGATGATTTTAGCCTTTGAAATGTCAAGACCCTCGCTGTTTTTTGCAATTTCCTCCTCCGTGCCGATGATTATAAGGTTTGCAATATCCTCTTTCAAAACCTGTGCCGCCGCCTCAAACGTACGTCTGTCCATAGACTCGGGCAGTACAATGGTTTTTTTGTCCTGTTTTGCTCTCTCCTTGATTTTCTCAATAAAACTGCTCATTTTTAAACTTCCTCTCACACTAATTTAGACATATATTTACATTATAATACTTTTTCCGCCGTTTTACAAGATATTTTTAACAAATACTTGCACTTTTAATAAGTTTTTCAAATTCATATGCAAATTTTATGTCATTTTCACTGTTTCTTTTCTTTGCACCGCCGGTTGATTTGCCGGCACGGCGCATTTTTTTGCCTATATGCCTCTCAAACAAAAGCATATCAATATTTTCGTTTGTGTAAACAAGACCGTTCTGATTTATGCACATAGCGCCCCGTCCCAGCGCAAGCGCCGCCACGCCGTAATCCTGCGTAATTGCAATATCGCCCTTTTCAAGCTTGTTCGCAAGGGCAATATCCACACTGTCGCTCGCCTTGTCAACGGTGAAAATTTTTGCATAATCGCTTTTTAAAATGTGGCTTGTGTCGCAGAACATCAAAACCTCAATGCCGTATTTTTTTGCAGTCCGAACCGCAATTTCCTTTACGGGACAGGCGTCCGCGTCAATTAGAATTTTCATATTATTTCAAAATTCTCTCGTCCGAAAATACCGATTCTTCCTCCTCGGTTTCCATTTCCGGCATCATATATTTGTCAATCGCGCCCCAAATTGAAAACACCGACACGAACCCGATTGTGACGGGAACGATAAGGAGCATCAAAAGCGAAAGAAGTGGAATTGAAAGGAATGTCACACCGTATAAAATCGCCGCGCTTACAATAAGCACAAAAAGATTTACGGGGAAGTTTGCAAAAGCCATAATAAGCGAATTTTTGAAAATCTGTTTAAGTTTTAAGTCAAACGTCACCATAATGGGATAAATATACAAAAATGCCGACAAAAGCACAATTATGCAAAGCGTTGTGAGGCACAAAAGTATCATTCCGAAACTTCCGCCGATTGCCGAATAGTAGGAAAGCGCAAACCAGAAAACAACGGGCAGAACGGTGCAAAGCATACCTACCGGAGCCGCCTGTTTGAAATTTTTCCTGAACTGTTCAAAAAAGTCGGACGCCATAAACGAATGACGCTGATTTGCATAATTTCTCAATACATACACCATAGCCGCGCTGCTCGGTCCCAAAATAATTCCCGACAACACAAATACGCCGTATGCGATAAGCGCAACACCGTCGATAACACCCTTTTCGTGCGGTACGGAAAGGCTCATAAGCATAGCCGAAATTGCGAGCACGCTTAAAATATTAACAACAAAATAAAGAAGATTAAGCTTTATAAGCTTCCAGAATTTTCTGAAATACAACTCAAAAAACAAAAAGAATTTTCGTTTTTCAACGTCGTCCTTCGATACTCCCGGTCCCTCTTTCTGATAACCCCGTCCAAACAACCCCATAAAAATCTCTCCCATATATGTTTAATAATTTATTTTATCATATTGCACACCGTTTGTCAAAAGTATTTTTTTACCGCATATAATTTTATATCGAAAGGCTTTAATTTATTCTATATTGAAAGGTGATAATCAAATGAAAGAAAATTTCAATATCAAGTCAAAAATCATAAGCGGAACGGTTACAAAAACCGACTGCGAAAACGGCGCGAATATCGGCATAGACATAAAAATCCACGGTGACATTTCGCCCGACTGCGTTGTGCGCGCATATTTTGCCGAGCGCGATACAAAAGATTTAAAGCCGATCGGCATTGTGGATAATTTCGGTCATCTTGCCGTGTTTATGCAAACCTCCGACTGCACAGACACCGTTGTTTTCGGCATAAAAAACACCATCACCGATAAGGTTGATTACGTCGGCTACGCGTATTCGGGCGATGAATGGACGCTTGATGACGAGCCTGCAATCGACAACGCAAAAAAAATTCTCGGCGATATAAAAAACGGCGGAAACTGCATCACGCCCGAAATTCGTCAAAAAATTTCGGACGAAATAAGCGCAAATTTAAAGGATTTTGAAAAAACAGATATTGAATTTCAAAATTTTGATATGTATAAAATCACTGTTTTCAAGCCGATTTTAAGCATTTCCGCGGTGAAATTCGCAATGTTTGAACGCTCGGCGATGTATTCGTTCGACAAATTCGGTTTTTACCTTTTCGGCGTTGACGGTGACAAAATCTCAATAGCATTCGCGTCGGAAAACGGCGGAAATCCCCTCGCCCACGCGGATAACCTCTGCACACATTTTACCGACGGCGAAAATGAATATTTTGCCGTAATAATCGAGTTTGCCGACGACGGACAGTATTTTGTAAAAGACTGATTTTCACAAAAATACAATAACTGAAATTTATGTCGAAACTATGAACGTTATGTGAAGTTTTGGCGCATTGCTTGCCAATTTTTCAAAATTATGCTAAAATTGAGCATATATGAAAGAGGTGACGCAATGAACAAACTTAATTCGGAAATTTCTCAGTACATCAAAAAACTTGCCGAAATTTCAAACAACGGTAATCATATACAAAGCGAAATGTATCTTGAACACGGCATTTACCGTGGACTGCGCGATTTAAACGGAAACGGCGTCCCGACGGGACTTACCGAAATTTCGCGCATTAAAGCAAAGGAAACCGGTGCGGACGGAAACACCGTTCCGTGTGACGGCGAACTTTTCTACCGAGGATACAATATACGTGACCTTGTGTCGGGATTTTTGTCGGACAACCGTTTCGGTTTTGAAGAAACGGTTTATCTGCTTTTGTTTTCGCGTCTTCCAAGCAAAACAGAACTTGCGGAATTTAAAACCGCGCTTGCAAAATACCGCACTCTGCCCGATGATTTTGTAAACAATTCAATTTTGAAAAATCCCGGACGCGATATGATGAACATTCTCTCGCGAAGTGTGCTTGCGCTCTACGCTTACGACGACAATCCCGACGATATTTCGGTTGCAAACGTTATGCGCCAGAGCTTACAGCTTATTTCGGTTTTTCCCCTGCTTGCGGTTTACGGTTTTCACTCGTTCAGACACTATCATAAAGGCAAAAGCCTGTATATCCACCGTCCCGACGAAAACCTTTCCTCGGCGGAAAATATTTTGCATATGCTCCGCAAAAACGGAAAATATACAAGCCTTGAGGCGAAAATTCTCGATTTGTCGCTTGTTCTGCACGCAGAGCACGGCGGCGGAAACAACTCGGCATTCACAACCCACGTTGTAACCTCGTCGGGAACAGACACATATTCATCGGTTGCGGCTGCGCTCGGCTCGCTCAAAGGTCCGCGCCACGGCGGTGCAAACATCAAGGTTGTGAATATGTTCGACGATATGAAAAACAGCATAAACGTCAAAAACAAGGGCGAAATCGAAGATTATCTTACAAAACTTCTCAATAAGGAAGCGTTTGATAAAACAGGGTTAATTTACGGTATGGGTCACGCGGTTTATTCAAAGTCCGACCCGAGAGCGGATATTTTAAAAAAATGTGCGCACGATTTGTCGGTGGAAAAAGGGTGCGAGGAGGAATTTGAGCTTTACGAAACGGTGGCAAACCTCGCGTCGGATATAATATCTCAAAAGCGCAAAATTTATAAAGGTGTAAGCGCAAATATCGACTTTTATTCGGGATTGGTTTATAAAATGCTTAAACTTCCGCCCGAGCTTTTCACGCCTATTTTTGCGATGTCGCGTATTTCGGGCTGGAGCGCGCACCGAATAGAGGAAATTCAAAACGTGGGCAAAATTATCCGCCCGACGTATATCAGCGTCGCAGAAAATAAAGATTATATTCCGCTCTCCGACAGAAAATAGCGTGTTTGTTTTTATATGTAAATTAAACTTGCCCAATTCTGCTTATTTTACGGCGTTTTTGCCGTAAAATAAGCAGTTTTTGAAAATGATTTGAAAATAATTTGAAATATTTTAAAAAATTTTTAAAAATAGTATTGACAAATTACGTAAAATCAGTTAAAATAGTTGATGTTGTTGCAAAACAATAAATGCGGCAGTGCTGGAATCGGCAGACAGGCACGTTTGAGGGGCGTGTGTCTATGACGTATGGGTTCAAGTCCCATTTGCCGCACCAATTTAGCAGAATATCCATTCTTCAAAAAGCTTAGTTTTTCCCTTTATTTAAGGCAAAAATAAGACTTGGAAAAGAATGGATATTTTCGTTTAAATATTTGAAGTGGGTTACAAAGTGGGTTATTTAACCCACTTTTATTTTTACTTTTTTTACATAAAAAAGAACGGCACCCCGACGTTCTTACAGGCTGTCGAAAATCCCTGTTTTGCACTATGCAAAGCAGGGATTTCTTTGAAAA
>ERZ773194.178-NODE-178-length-85478-cov-13.036864_pt1 | contig 85478 bp, 71 predicted proteins | sample MGYA00511240_ERZ773194 | MGnify/ENA primary metagenome ERZ773194 (study PRJEB29015, sample SAMEA2737774) | human gut metagenome | biome: human gut; feature: human-associated habitat; material: faeces | place: China | collected 2012 ... | reverse complement strand
CTTCTTCTACCTGCTTCGGCAACTGCTTTGGCGGACGACCCTTACTGCTGCGGCCGCGCCGTTCGACCGTCAAGCCTTCCGGCCCTTCCTCCAGATAGATTCGTTCCCATGATTTGATCTGATCTCTACTGTTTACCTCAAATCTACGGCAGGTTTCGCTGTAACTCAATTTTTCTTCCTGCATGGTTTCAATCACCAGTTTTTTGAATTCCGGCGTATATCGTTTGTTTGGTACTCCCTTTGGCATAGCAAAACACCCCACTTGTTAGATAGTATATCATACTGTCTAACAAATGGGGTGCAGTTCACTGTCCGAACGCCGGGGATATTTTGTTACTTCTCCAGATATTCCGGCACAAGCTCCGTCAGCTTCTCGGCCAGCTGGGCATGGCCCTTCCGGGTCAGGTGCATGAAATCAACGGAATTGAACTGGCAGAAAGAGGCATCCAGGAAATGCACGCCTAAGAGCTCTGCGGCGGCAGCGTAGTATTTTGCCAGCGCCTGAGAGGTCTCCACCGCGCCCTTGCCCATATCCTCGGCGCAGGCAGAGGTTTCCACGCCTTTGCCGATGGGAGGCGGAGCGATGATGAGCACATTGGGCTTCTTGCCGGGGCCCCAGCAGTCCACGGTCATGGCCTTGCGGACCAGCCGCTCCATGCCTCTGCCAACCTCATAGGCTGTGGTATTCAGCCGCTGCTTGGAATCGTTGGTGCCCAGCATGATGACGAGCAGGTCCACATACTCATGGCTTTTCAGCAGGGCATACACATAGGGCAGCACGGCCATATTCTCATTGACGGGGTCTTCAAAGACGGTGGTCCGGCCGGACAGGCCCTCCTCCGTCACCAGGTACTCCGGCCCCAGGGTCTTTTGCAGCAGGCAGGTCCAGCGCTCGTCCTCATTGAAGCGAATGCCGCCATCCGCGCAGTCGGCGGGGTCTGCGCAGTAGCCGTGGGTATTGGAATCGCCGATACAGAGAATGTGCTTTTTCACAGGATGTTCCTCCCAAGCGTTTTTCTTCCAGTATAGCCAATGGCGGACAAAAAAGCAAGCAAAAACCATTTGCCTTTTTGATGGGGGCTTGCTATAGTAGAGAAAACCTTTTAGGAGCGGACCATGAAAACAAAGCATTGGATTCTGATTTTGGTGTTGGCTCTGGCCCTGAGCCTGGGGCTTGGGCTGTGGCTGCTGCGGCCGAAAGCGCCGGAGAAGACCGTAACGGTGGTGCAGGACGGAGTGGTCACCCAGGTGCTGGACCTGGGCAAGGACCGGATTTTGGAGCTCATGGGGGCCAACGGGGGCACCAACACCGTAGAAGTAAAGGACGGCAAGGTGGCCGTAACCCATGCCAGCTGCCCGGACCACATCTGCATGGCCATGGGCTGGTGCAACAGCGGGCTGCCCATCGCCTGCCTGCCCAACGGGCTGATTCTGTCCTTTCCCAGCGGGGACGGCACAGACGGCTGAGGATTTCCAGTATTTACAGCTTGCAAAATGATTACAAATAGGTTACAATCCTTTTGTCCTCGCGAGACGGAATCTAAACAAGGAGGCTGGAAGGATGCGTTTTCATTTCTGCTCTATCTGGCAGATTCTTTGCCAGATCGGCGGCTTTGGCTGCTAAAAATTGACCTTTCGCGCCCCGGATTTCCGGGGCGCTTTTTTGCGGTTTTGATTGTAAACCACTAAAAACATTTGGTTGACAAGCAAAGAAAGCCATGGTAACGTAGTCGCGCAAAAGCCTTCCCCTCCGGGGAAGGTGGCTCGGCGACAGCCGAGACGGATGAGGGGCGTAATGAGCGGGAGCGGTTGGAAAAGCGCAACATACCGACCGCTCTCGCACGTAAGGCCCCTCATCCACCACCGCCTACGGCGGCGGTCCCCCTTCCCCGTAGGGGAAGGTTATTTCCACCCTGGAGGTACCCCATGGCAACCAAAGATCAGATTCTTTCCCTGCTGCTGTCCTGCCGGGGGAGCTACCTCTCCGGAGAGGAGCTGGCCCAGGCCATCGGCATTTCCCGGGCGGCGGTGTGGAAGGGCGTGAAAGCCCTGCGGGAGGCGGGCTTTCCCATCGATGCCCAGCCCAACCGGGGCTACCGACTGGAAACGGGACTGGATATTCTCTCCGCCTCGGGCATTCAGGGGCTCCTGAACCCCGGACTGCCCCTGAAAATTCAGCTGCTGCCCACGGTGACCTCCACCAACGCCCTGCTGCGGGAGCAGGCAGAGGGCGGCGCGCCGGAGGGGACGGTTCTGGTCTCCGGCAGCCAGAGCAAGGGCCGGGGGCGGCTGGGCAGAAGCTTCTTCTCCCCGGCGGACACCGGCGTCTATTTAAGCATCCTGCTGCGGCCGGACTATGAAACCCCGTCCCGGGCTGCCGCCCTGACCACCCTGGCCGCCCTGGCCGCCTGCCAGGCCGTGACGGACATTGCCGGGCACCAGGCAAAAATCAAATGGGTCAACGATGTATTTCTAAAGGGCAAAAAAGTGGCCGGGATTCTGACGGAAGCCGCCCTGTCCATGGAAAGCGGTGCCGTAGACTACGTCGTGCTGGGCGTGGGCTTCAACCTGTATGCCCCGAAGGAGGGCTTCCCGCCGGAGCTGGCGGGCGTTGCCGGAGCCATTCTGGACACGCCCCGGGACAACGGAAAAAACGCCCTGACGGCGGCATTTCTGAATCGCTTCTGGGCGCTGTATCAGGCCCCGGAGGGCTATGAACAGGAATACAAACGGCACTGCATGGTGCTGGGCCGGGAGGTACTCATCATCACCGCCCAGGCAGAGCGCCCTGCCAAAGCGGTGGACCTGGACGGCCAGTGCGGCCTGATTGTGGAATATCCGGACGGTACCCGGCAGACCTTAAAGGCCGGAGAAGTCCGTATTCGAGAGAAGAAAGGATAGATACATATGGAAACAAAGAAAATGAAAACCCTGGACATGGTGTATATCGCCCTGTTCGCCTGCCTGATGGCCATCTGCGCCTGGATCTCCATTCCGGGGCAAATTCCCTTCACCCTGCAAACCATGGGCGTCTTCCTGGCAGTTGGCCTGCTGGGGGGCAAGCGGGGCACCGTCGCCGTGCTGGTGTATATCCTCATGGGCGCCGTGGGCCTGCCGGTATTCTCCGGCTTTGCCGGCGGCCTGGGCAAACTCCTGGGCATGACCGGCGGCTATATTGTGGGCTTCCTGGTGTCCGCCCTGCTGATGTGGGCCATGGAGGCGCTGTTCGGCAGCAAAAAGTGGGTGCTGCCCGTGTCCATGGTCGTGGGTCTTATCGCCTGCTATGCCTTCGGCACCGCCTGGTTTATGGTGGTCTACACCAGCTCCAAGGGCGCCATCACCCTGGGCGCCGTGCTGGGTATGTGCGTCATCCCCTACATCATCCCGGATGCCGTAAAAATCGCCGTAGCCCTGCTGCTGACCAAGGCGCTGAAGCGGTTTGTGAAGTAAGCGGTTTCACAAATTTTTCGCAAAGTTTCGCTGTTTCTCCGCCTTGACATTCCGGTGGAAACCCGTATAATAATACTGTATCATACTTTGGTATTATTCACGAGGAGGATGTCCTGTTATGCCGCCAAAGGCGAGATTTACAAAACAGATGATTGAAGACGCCGCATTTGAGCTGGCGAAGCAGCGCGGCATTGAGGCCGTGGCTGCCAGAGAAGTGGCCAAGGCACTGAACATGACGGTCACCCCGATTTTCGGCAGTTTTACCAACATGTCCGAGCTGAGGCAGACGGTTTACGAGCGGGCAAAGGCAGAATTTCAGGCATATCTTCGGGGCTGCCTGGACTACACGCCGTCCTTTCAGGCCTACTGCCTGCGCTGGGTCTGTTATGCAGCAGAAAACCAGAATTTATACAGGTTTCTTATGCAGCGGATGTGGACGTCCGAGGACAAGCGCGGGGTGCTTCCGGAACTGGAAGCGCCGCTGCTGGCAGAGTTGACGGAGCTCTTCTCCCTGTCCCATGAGGCCGCATCCGAGCTGGTTGCCCATATGCTGATCTACAGCGGCGGGCTGTGTACCCTGCTTCAGCAGGGGAATATGCCCCTTTCGGAGGCGGATATCTCTCACAGGCTCAGCCAGCTGTGCGGCAGTCTGGCCGTGGCCGGGAATCTGGCCGCCGGTACCCTGAGCGCCGCCGATGCCGAACGGCTGTACCGCGCCGCAGAAATAAGGCCGAAACACGCATAACGAAGGCAGGAGCTGCCGGGATTCTCTCCCGGCGGCTCCTTTTTCTCTTTCTTTTCCCTTTCTTCTGTGCTATAATCTGGAAAAAGGTCAATTGGGGAGGGAAAATTATGGAAACCCGAAAAAAAGTGCTGCATTTTTTGCCTAGAAATTCCTTTAGCGGAGCGGAAAACGTGGTATGCCAGATGATTGCCCTGTTCCGCGGGGAGATGGATATGTACTACTGCTGCCCGGAAGGCCCCATCCGGCAGGCCCTGGAAGAACGGAACATTCCCTATCTTCCCATGGCTGCCTTCTCCGTGAAGGAAGTCCGGCGGCTGATCCGGCAGGAGCAGCCGGATGTGATCCAGGCCCATGACATGCTTGCCTCCGTGGTCTGCGCCGCAGCCTGCGGCAGGACGCCCCTGGTCTGCCACATCCACAACAACAACTTCGACTCCCGGGGGCTGACCCCAAAAACGGCCCTGTTTTACTTTGCGGCCAAAAAGGCAAGGCACATCTTCTGGGTGTCCTCCTCAGCCATGGACAGCTTCTATTTCCGCAAAGCCGTGGCAGACAAAAGCTCCGTCCTGCGCAATATCATCGACCCTCAGGCCCTTCGGAATCAGGCTGCGGCGGCGGACCGCCGGGAGGAAAGCCATGCGGTATTCCTGGGCCGGATGTCCAAGCCCAAAGATCCGCTGCGGATGCTCCGGGTTCTGGAACAGCTGGCGGTTCTCCTGCCGGACCTGAACGCCCTGGTCATCGGCGGCCCGGACGTGGCAGATCCGGAGCTGGAGCAGCACTTCCGCAAAAGCTGGGAGCACAGCCCCGCCCGGGACCGTATCCATTTGCTGGGCTTCCAGTCCAATCCCTATGGACTGCTCCAGAACACCCGGGTTCTGCTGATGACCTCCCTCTGGGAGGGCACGCCCATGAGCGCCCTGGAGGCCATGGCCCTGGGGGTGCCCATCGTCAGCACACCGGTGGACGGCATGTGCCAGCTGGTGGAGCCGGGAAAAACCGGTTTTCTGGAGGAAACGGATGAGGCTCTGGCCCGGCGCTGCGCCGAAATCATTCGGGATGCAGCCCTGCGGCAAAGCCTGTCTCAAAACGCCGTGGCCCGGGCGGAAGTCCTGCTGGATGCCGAAAACTACAAGCAGGCCCTTCGTGAGGCCTACGGAACAGGAGGTACACAATGAGAATCGTTCAGATCATCCCAAGCTTTGGCATGGGCGGCGCGGAAACCATGTGCGCAGCCTTGAGCCGTCAGCTGCTGCTGGACGGCCACCAGGTTTCCGCCATAAGCCTTTCCGGAGAGAAAACCGTCATAAGTCAGCGGTTGGAAGCATCCGGTGTACCCGTCTACTACCTGGACAAAGCCCTGGGCTCCGGGCTGCAATGCGTTGGGCAGCTGAAAAAGCTGCTGAAAACCCTCCAACCCCAGCTGATCCACACCCATCTCCATGCCCTGAAATACGCGGCTCTGGCCTCTTCCGGGGTTCCCATCGTCCATACCATCCACAACCAGGCCGCCCAGGAGGCAGTCTTTCTGGACAAGCAGATCGGCAAATACTGCTTCCGCCGGGGCCGGGCTCTGCCCGTGGCCCTGACCCGGGAAATCCGGCAGTCCATTATGGCGGTCTACGGCCTGCCCGAAGAAAAGGTAAGCCTGGTGCCCAACGGCATTGACCTGAGCGCCTGCCAGGAAAAGGAGGACTACGCCCTCCACTACCCCGTAGAGATCCTCCACGTGGGCCGGTTCTTCCCCCAGAAAAACCACGCAGCCATTCTGGGCGCAGCTTCCCTTCTGAAAAAGAGGGGCATTAACGCCCGCATCCACTGCTATGGGGACGGCCCTCTGCTGGAGCAGACCCGCCGGGCCGCTCAGGAGCAGGGGCTGGAGGGGCAGGTCCTCTTCGAGGGCGTCACCTCCGATGTGTTCACCCCCATGTCCCAGGCGGACCTGTTCATCCTGCCCTCCAGCTGGGAGGGGATGCCCATGACCATTATTGAGGCCATGGGCACCGGCCTGAGCGTCATCGCCTCCCGGGTAGGCGGCGTGCCGGACATGGTGACGGACGGCGAGAGCGGCCTGCTCATCGAGCCCACCGCCGAGGCCCTGGCTGCAGCCATTGAGAAACTGGTGCGGAATGAAGCCCTGCGGCAAAGCCTTGGCAAAAAGGCCCGGGAGGAGGCCCAGCGGTTTTCCCTGCCCGCCATGGCCCGGGGCTATGAAGCCCTCTACGCCAGTGTGACGGAGGGTGCGCCGCTGTGAATGTTCCAAAAATCGCCCGGGAAGGGCTGCGCTCCGTCGGCAAGCTTTTCAGCCCGAAGGGGGCCCAAGAGGATACTCTGGAAGCCCTGTGGCCCGATCGAGGCGGCAGCTGCATTCGAAACCGGGGAAAAAGCTGGCTGGAAGCCCAGGTGGACCTGAGCATCATCATCCCCTGCTACAACAATGCCCCCTATCTGCGCGGCTGCCTGGATTCCGTGCTGGGGCAGAAAACGGGCTACTCCTTTGAGGCCGTGGTCATTGACGACGGCTCCACGGATGAAACGCCGGAGATTCTAAAGGCCTATGCAGCGAATCCCCGCGTCCGCCTGCTGCGGCAGGAAAATCAGGGGCACTCCGGCGCCCGGAATGCCGGGCTGTCGGTCTGCCGGGGAAAATATCTTCTCTTCCACGACAGTGACGACACCCTTCTGCCCGGAAGCATCCAGGCCCTGCTGGACTGTGCCTTTCAAAATGACGCAGACATTGCCATTGGCGGCTATGTCTGCAAGGACGCCGCCGGGAACGTCACCCCCGGGAAAACGTATTCTGCCGGTCCCGTGACGGACCGGCAGCGCATCCCCGGCATGACCTGCGGCAAGGCCTTCCGGCGCAGATTGTGGGCAACGCTTCAATTTCCCCTAGGCTACTGGTACGAGGACTCCGTCATCTCCCAGATCCTGCTGCCCATGGCCCGGCGGATCTACGCAATCGACGCCCCGGTATTTGCCTATCTGCTGAACCCTCTGGGCGTCTCCGCCGCCTCTCAGGGCAGGCCCAAATCCCTGGAAAGCCTCTATGTCACCCGGCGGCTGCTGAAAGAGCGGGAATTCTTCGGCCTGCGCTATGATCAGGATGCCTATACCCACTTCCTGCACATGGTCCTGCTGACCTACCATAGAACCCGGCTGCTGCCAAAGGACGTGCCCTATGCCGTCTTTCTGTGCCAGCGGCAGCTGCAAAGCACCTATTTTCCCGGCGTTTCCGCCCCGGAAAGCTATGCTTCTCTGGCGGAAAGCCTGGAAAAAGGCCGGTTCCGGAACTATCTCTGGCTGTGCGAGACCCTGTGGCTGAAAAACCGGATGGGAGGCTGAGACCGTGAAATTCTACATTGCAATTCCCGTCTACAAGGTGGAGGCATTTTTGTCAGAGTGCGTCAGCTCCGTGCTGAACCAGACCTGTCAGGATTTCGAGATCGTCCTGGTGGACGACGGCTCTCCGGACAGTTCCGGCAAGCTGTGCGACGAATTTGCCGCCCGGGACGACCGGATTCACGCCATCCACCAAAAAAATACGGGCCCCTATGGAGCCCGCAGAACGGCGATTCACTTTATACTGGACCACGGCAGCCCGGAAGACCGGGCGGTCTTTCTGGACGCAGACGACAGCCTGAAGCCGGAGGCTCTGGAAACCCTGGCCCGGTGCATCCGGGAGACCGGGGCAGACCTGGTATTCCTGGGGGAAGACCAGGTATATGAAGGCAAAGTGCTGCGTCCCTTCCCCAGGGACATGGCCTATATCGGCACGGTGACGGACCGGCGGCAGCTGTATAAGATCGTCTTTCAGGACGGCTGGTACAATCCTCTGTGGAAAAAGGTCCCGGCCCTGTCCCTGCTGCCCCGGGAGGACCACCCGGAATTCTACACCGTCCGCTTCGGCGAGGACCTGCTGCAAAGCATCCCCCTGTACCGGGACTGCCGGAAGGCGGTGTTCCTGGCGGACAGCCTGTACAACTACACCCAGAATCCCAACTCCGCCACCAACGGCCTGGGGTATGAAAAATACCGGGTAACCTCTCTGGTGCCGGAAACCTGCTGGAATTTTTTGAACAGCCAGAATGTCTGGAATTCGGAGGATTTTGAAGAATACATGGCCTGGCTCCGGCGGCTGACCCGGTTTCAAATCTGGCTGGTGGCGAAGTTCGCCACCTCCGCCGCCAACCGCTGCGCGCTCCTGAAAGCCATCTCCCAGGACGGCTTTTATGCCAGGATCATCGCCACAGCCCCCAAAGAGGACCGCTGCCTGACCCTGATGCAAAAAGGGCGCTACCGCACCCTGTGCACCGTAGGCACCGCCATGCGGAAGCTGGGAGATATGCGGAGGAAGCTTTTCTCCTAACCTTCCCCTGCGGCGGTGCGTCGCGCAGCGAATCTAATCTTCTATAGCTGCCGGTGGCAGCTATACTATGATTCATGGAAGGGGGACCGCCGCCACAGGCGGTGGTGGAAGAGGGGCCTTACGAGAGAGAGCGGTTCGTAGTTAGCGTCTTTTTAGCCGCTCTCGCCCATTATGTCCCTCCTCAGTCTCGGCTAGCGCCGAGCCAGCTCCCCCGGAGGGGAAGCTTTTTTCCCTAGTCTTCCCCGCAGGGGAAGGTTAAAAACGCGCCCGGAGCTCCCAGAAGGCCACGGCGCTGGCGGCGGCTACGTTCAGGGAATCCACTCCGTGATACATGGGGATTTTTACGGTATAGTCGCAGCGGGCAATGGTCTGCTCGGCCAGGCCATCCCCCTCGGTGCCCAGAACCACGGCCAGACGCTCCTGCTGCCGCAGAACAGGCGCATCAATGGACACGCTGTCGTCCGTCAGCGCCATGGCGGCGGTGGCAAAGCCCGCCTCTTTCAGGATTTCCGGCCAATTCTCCGGCACATAGGCCCAGGGCACCTGAAAAACCGTGCCCATACTCACCCGGGCGCTGCGGCGATAGAGAGGGTCTGTGCAGCCGGAGGTCAGCAGCACCGCATCCATGCCCAGAGCAGCCGCGCTGCGGAAAATGGCCCCTACATTGGTGGGGTTCATGACGTTTTCCAGCACCGCCACCCGGCGGCAGGCAGCGAGAATTTCCTTCGACTCCGGCTGCCTGGGCCGCAGCATAGCGCAGAGCATCCCCCGCGTCAGCTGGAAGCCCGTGAGCTGGGTCAGGATGGGCATTTCCGCCGTGTACACCGGTACATCCCCGCACCGGGCAATGGCCGCCTGGGCCTCCTCGTTGCAGTGGCTCCGCTCCACCAGCAGGGAAACCGGCCTGCACCCGGCGTCCAGTGCCCGGCAAATCACCTTAGGGCTCTCGGCAATGAACATCCCCTTCTTGGGCTCGAAGCGGTTTAATAGCTGGGCTTCCGTCAGCCGGGCATACACGTCCAGCTCCGGGGCGTTAAAATCCGTGATTTCGGTAAATTCGATCATGGTATTTCTCCATATGTTTTGTTTTTGGCAGCGCCGCAGCTTCCCGCGGCGCTGCTTTTATTATATCGCAGCGGGAATTGGCTGTCAAATAGGGAACCTCTGATTCAAGCGGCAAGAGCTGGTGACGAGGGATTTTGTCTCAGACGAAAGTTCTGAAAGTGGAGGAATCCTGTATGGATTTCCCGCTTTTAGAACTGCACGGATGGGGCAAAAGGCCCGTCATCCAGCCGAAGACGATTGATTCAGAGGTTCCTTAGGTATCTTTTTCCTTGCAATGCGCAGAGGCGGGGGGTATAATGGGAGTATCGTGTAAATTGGGCTTTTAAAGCCTTCCCCTCCGGGGAAGGTTAGGGCGCTCCATTTTCTAAACTACACAACCAAGGATGGACTGCTATGAATGTCACCTTACAGCACCTGACCAAGCGATTTCCCAACCGGAACAAAAAGCAGGGCGGCGAGGTTGTCGCCGTGGACGACTTTACCTATGAGATTCCCGATGGCAAGCTGGTGGGCCTGCTTGGCCCCTCGGGCTGCGGCAAGAGCACGACGCTCTACATGATCTGCGGCCTCCAGGCCCCCACGGAAGGAAAGATTTTCTTTGGGGACAAGGACGTGACCCAGCTCCCCACGGAGAACCGTGGGGTGGGTCTGGTGTTCCAGAACTATGCCCTGTACCCCCATATGACGGTTTTGCAGAACATTCTCTTCCCTCTGGAAAACCTGAAGGGCAAGGACCGGCCCGGCAAGGCGGAGATGGTTCGCAGGGCCACAGAGGCCGCCAAGCTGGTGCAGATCGATTCTCTTCTGGACCGGAAGCCCAGTGAGATGTCCGGCGGTCAGCAGCAGCGGGTGGCCATCGCCCGGGCGCTGGTGAAGATGCCCTCGGTGCTGCTGCTGGATGAGCCCCTGTCCAACCTGGACGCCCGGCTGCGCCTGCAGACCCGGGAGGAGATTCGCAGAATCCAGCGGGAGACCGGTATCACCACCGTCTTCGTCACCCACGACCAGGAGGAGGCCATGAGCATCTCCGATGAGATTGTGGTGATGAAGGAGGGCGTGGTGCAGCAGACGGGCAGGCCCCAGGCGGTCTATGATGACCCCGCCAACCTGTTTGTTGCAAAATTCTTAGGCACGCCCCCCATCAACCTCTTTGACGGGCGTATCGAAAACGAATGGCTCTATATTGGCCAGGACCGGGTTCTGCCCGCCGCCGGGCTGCCGGAGGGAAACGTCACTGTGGGCATCCGACCCGAGGGCTTTGTGCCGGAGGACAACGGACCTTTCCGCTGCGGCCTGAACCGGATGGAGGTCATGGGCCGGGACGTGAGCTTCCTGTGTACCCACGATGGCTGCCAGGCGGAGACCTTCCGGGCCATCCGCCAGTCCGACGGCACCGAGGGCAGCCACGGGCAGAGCGTATCTTTCCGCCTGAAGCCCGGCAAGGTGCTTCTGTTCGCCCCGGAAACCGGCGCGCGGCTGCGGCCCCGGGAGGCATAGCATGGAGAAAAACAATTATAAGGGCTTTCTCTACCTGCTGCCCGCCTTCGTGTTTCTGGGCTTTTTCCTGGTGTATCCCCTGATTGACGTATTCGTCTACTCCTTCCAGGAAAACTACAATTTTGCCTCTCAGACCTACACGGGGGTGGGGCTTTACAACTACGCCTATGTGCTCCACGACCCCTATTTTTTGCAGGCCCTGAAAAACACCTTCCTGCTGGTGATCATCACGGTGCCCCTGTCCACGGGACTGGCCCTGCTCATCTCCCTGTGCCTGAGCTCCATTCAAAAGCTGCGGGAGCTGTTCCAGACCGTTTTCTTCCTGCCCTATGTGACCAACACCCTGGCCGTGGGCCTGGTGTTCATGATCCTCTTCCGGAAGACCGCCTATTCCGACGGCTTTGTGAATGTGCTTCTGAACGCCCTGGGCTTTGCCAGCGTGGACTTTCTCTCGGGGCCATACTGGGCGAAGATGCTGGTACTGTGCCTTTACACCGTGTGGATCGTCATGCCCTTCAAGATTCTGATTCTCACCTCTGCCCTGGCCTCCGTGGACCAGACCTACCGCAACGCCGCCCGGGTGGACGGAGCATCCAAAAGCCGGATTTTCTGGCGCATCACCCTGCCTATGATCTCCCCCAGCCTTTTCTACCTGGTGATCACCGGCTTCATTGGGGCCTTCAAGGCCTATTCCGATGCCGTGGCCCTGTTCGGCACGGACCTGAACGCCGCAGGCATGAATACCATTGTGGGCTATGTCTATGATATGCTCTACGGCAATGCCGGCGGCTATCCCTCCTACGCCTCCGCCGCGGCCATTCTTCTGTTTGCCATCGTGCTGACCATCACCTGCATCAACCTGCTGGTGAGCAAAAAGCACGTCCACTATGTGTGAGGTGCGGCCATGGATTATGATTTGATTGAAAAACGGGCCCGTGGGCGGCAGATCGGGTATCTTGCCGCCATTGGGCTGGTGCTGGTGCTCTGGGCCATCATTGTCCTGTTTCCCTTTTACTGGATGCTGCTGACCTCGGTCAAGAGCTACGGCAGCTACAGCAGCGAGTTTGTGCCCAAGCCCTTCACCCTGCATCCCACTCCGGAAAACTACGCCAGTGCCTTCTCCCAGGTGCCCCTGGCCGGGTATTTTCTGAATACGGCCATCTTCACGGTGATCACCACGGCGCTGATGCTCTTTGTCACCGTTCTGGCCGCCTTTGCCTTTTCCAGGCTGCGGTTTCCCGGGCGGAACCTGATTTTCGCCGCCTTTCTGGCCCTGATGATGATCCCCTCGGAGCTGGTGGTCATCACCAATTTCGTAACCGTCACCCAGTGGGGGCTGCGGAACACCTTTCTGGGGCTGATTTTACCCTCGGTGACCTCGGTGTTTTACATCTATCTGCTAAAAGAGAACTTCTCCCAGGTGCCGGATGAGCTGTACTACGCCGCCAAGGTGGACGGCACCTCGGACTTCAAATACCTGTGGAAGGTACTGCTGCCCATCTGCCAGCCCACGGTGGTGACCATCACCATCCTGAAAATCATTGAGTGCTGGAATAGCTTTGTCTGGCCCCGGCTGGTCACGGACAAGCAGGACTATTTTCTGGTATCCGTGGGCATTCAGGAGATTCGGGAGAACGGCTTCGGCCGGGAGAATATCCCCGCCATGATGGCCGCCGTCACCGTCATCTCTCTGCCGCTGATCGTACTGTTCCTGATTTTCCGGAAAAAAATCATGTCCGGCGTGGCAAGAGGAGGGACCAAGGGATGAAAAAGCTGCTTGCCCTGGTGCTTGCCGCCGCCCTGCTGCTCACCGGCTGCCACGGTCACCTGGTATCGGAGGGCGCGGAGAACGCAGAAAGCTATACGCTGCCGGAAAGCTTCGATACCTCTAAAAATTACGAATTGGTTTTCTGGTGCAAAAGTGACACGAACAAATACCAAACAGCCACTTATCAGCAGGCTATAGAAGATTTTCAGAAGCTTTACCCCAATGTTCATATTACTCTGCGAATCTATACGGACTACTCCCGCATCTATACCGATGTAATCACCAATATCTCTACAAATACCACTCCAAATATCTGCATCACCTACCCGGATCATATTGCTACCTATTTATCCGGCGAGAACACTGTTGTACCACTGGATGCTCTCATGAGTGATCCTCGCTATGGCTTGGGCGGCAGCTCATTGCTTTTTGATGGGCCAACAGTACAGGAACTTGTACCTCAATTCCTATCTGAGTGTGTCATCGGCGGTACAACTTACGCTCTGCCGTTCATGCGCTCCACGGAGGCTTGCTATGTAAACACGGACTATGTGGAAAAGCTGGGTTTTACTCTGCCGGAAACTCTGACCTGGGACTTTGTCTGGGAAGTCAGTGAAGCAGCCATGGGAAAAAACACCGATGGCACCTACAAGCTAAACAGTCAAAAGGTACTGATTCCCTTCCTGTATAAGTCCTCGGATAATATGATGATTCAGATGCTTCATCAATTAGATGCCCCCTATTCCCAAGCAAATGGAACTGTAGAACTGTGGAACGAGCAAAGCAAGGACATCATGCAGCAAGTTCGGGATCACACCGCCTCAGGTGCTTTCTCTACCTTTAAAATCAGCTCCTACCCGGCGGATTACCTCAATGCTGGTCAGTGCATCTTTGCCATTGACTCTACCGCTGGTTCCACCTGGATGGGTTGCAACGCGCCTCTTCTGGATATTAGCGAAGAATCTCTCGTACAGTTTGAAACCCGAGTTTATCCCATCCCACAATATGATACGGACAATATCAGCATGATTTCCCAGGGGCCTTCTATCTGCGTATTTTATAAGGATGACCCTCAGGAGGTACTGGCATCCTGGCTATTTACTCAGTTTTTGCTGACAAATGACGTTCAAATTCGTTATGCCGAGACCGAAGGTTATGTCCCTGTCACGGAAAAAGCACGACAAGATCCCAGTTATTCAGACTACTTGAACCGTGCAGGCGAGGACAACAACACCCATTACAATGTAAAGATCGAGGCTACAAAGCTTCTGCTTGAGAACAGTGAACACACATTTGTAACACCGGTATTTAACGGCTCTGCCTCTGTACGGCAAGCCTCCGGGCAGCTTATCGATGAAACCGTTCGAGCCGTACTACGCAAGCTTCCGACAGATGATGCAGGGCTGGAAGCCATATACGAGAGAGTCGCCTCTTTAAATCACTTAGACCAGATTCAACAGGCAGAGGGATTCTCCGACTTAGGTCCCCTGCCCGCAGGTGCCATCGCCTTGCTGATTAGTCTTGGAGTGTGCTGGCTGGGAATCATTTCCGCATTTCTGCTGGAAAAACGGAAAAAGGCCGGGAAAGGCCATTGATTTTTCCACAGCCAGCCGCTATAATGGGTCTTAGTTTGCGGGATTCTCCGCAAAACACATCATCCGATAAGGAGAAAACGAAAAATGAAAAAGATCATTGCCCTGCTGCTTGCTGTCTGCATGATCGCCGCCTTTGCAGGCTGCGCCAAGTCCGACACCGCCGCCACCACCGAGGCCCCCACCACCGAGGCTGCTGCCGAGACCACCGAGGAAGTCACCGCTCCTGCCGAGGCCGAGGCCGACGTCATGAGCCATGCCGACTACATGGCCGCCGAGCTGAACAGCCCCGTGTGCATCGAGACCTATGTCCAGGCCCATCAGTCCTGGTGGGACAATAAGCTGACTGTCTACGCCCAGAGCGAAGACGGCGCATACTTCATCTACAACATGGAGTGCTCCGAAGAGGACGCTGCCAAGCTGGTGCCCGGCACCAAGATCCGCGTCAACGGCTACAAAACCAGCTATCACGATGAGGTTGAAGTGGCTGAGGGCGCAACCTTCGAGATTCTGGAAGGCTCCTACATTGCCGAGCCCCAGGACATCACAGGCGGCCTAGGTGCCCAGAATCTGATTGACTGGCAGAATGCCAAGATCTCCGTCTCCGGCCTGACCGTGGTTGCCGCCAATGACGAGGGCGCTGCTTTCCTGTACAACTGGGATGGCTCCGGCGCTGCAGGCAGTAACAACGACCTGTATTTCAACGTGTCCGACGGCACCAACACCTACACCTTCATCGTAGAGAGCTACCTGTGCGGCGAGGGCACCGATGTTTACACCACCGTCACCAACCTGAAGGTTGGCGACGTCATCGATGTGGAGGGCTTCCTGTACTGGTACGATGGCGCACAGCCCCACGTGACCTCTGTCACCGTGAAGTAATTTTCCCGTAAATAGCTCTGCCCCGGAGTTCCCGGGGCAGAAATTTTTCCAAGGAGGAATCGCCATGAAAGAATTCATCCGCGTTCTCAAATTCACCTTTTTCTCCATCAGCGCAGGCCTGATTGAAATGGGCGCTTTTGCCCTACTCAATGAGTTTACAGCCCTGCCCTACTGGCCCTGCTACCTCGTCGCCCTGTGCCTGAGTGTGCTGTGGAACTTCACGCTGAACCGGAAGTTCACCTTCCAGTCCGCCGCCAATGTGCCCGTGGCCATGGCCAAGGTGGCCGCCTACTACGCGGTCTTCACACCGCTTTCTACCCTGCTCGGCAATTTTCTGGCAGCAAACCTTGGCTGGAACGAATACCTGGTGACGGTTGTGAATATGCTGCTGAATTTCTCCACGGAGTTCCTCTACCAGCGTTTTTTCGTGTTCGGCAAGACGATTGACAGTGCAAAATAAAAAAGCTTCTCCGTATGGAAAGCTTTCGGAGTATAAAGCAACCGCGGTTTCCGTTTTTTGAGAAACCGCGGCATTTTTATGCTTCCGGCATTTCAAAGGCCGGTACCGGAGGCTTTTCCAGGCCTGCGTGGCGTTCCAGCAGGAGGAAGGAAAAGCGCATATAGGAACGGGTATAGGGGTCTGAAAAGCTGTATTGCAGGGATTCCTCGATCCGGCGCAGGCGGTAGAGCAGGGTGTTTTTGTGGACAAAGAGCATCTGCACCGTCCGGGTGACGGACCGGTCCTGCATCAGGTAGGCCCAGAGGGTCTGATACAGCACCTCGTCCTGGCAGAAGAGCCGGTACACATCCGGCTGGCAGGCGGCCAGGCACCGGTCCGGGTCGTAAGGGCTGCGAATCAGGTGGTCCATGGCCAGGTAGTAATAGTCCGTCAGGAAGCCCTTTTTTCCTTTGGGGGATTGCAGGGCATATTCCGCCTGCTCGAATAGCTTGGGCAGCAGCCGGAAGCCCTGACGGCTCAGACTGACGCCGCCCTTCACCGGGGCAGCGCGCAGAAGCTCCTCCAGCTTGGTTCTGCGGCGGTCGTCCGGCATCCGGCTGTCGTTGGCCAGCAGCACAAAGCGCCCCTCCAGCACCCCCGAGAGGTCCCAGGGGAACACCGCCGCAATGGCCGCGAAATACTGCCGGTAGCTGCGCTGGAGCTGCAGCTTGTCTTCCGAACCGTCCAGGTCCAGAATATAAACCCGGAAGCTGTCCTTCTCCGTCCAGCCCCGCTGCTCCAGGAAGTGCTGCGCCCCCTCGTCGCTTAGGCTTCCGCCCTCTAAAAAGCGCTGAAGCATGGAATTTCCCAGCTCACTGCTCTTCTGCTCCCCGCTCAGCACAGGGGCCAGGGCCTTGGCCAGCATGACCATCAGCTGCATGTGGCCGTCATTCATGGGGTGATCCTTCTCCACAACGGTCAGATACCCCACAGGCATTTCCCCCTGAAACAGGGAAATGGACAGGCTGTCGGACATCCCGCTGCCCTCCGGGAAGCGGAAGCGAATGACCTTTCCGTCCATATGGTAGGAAAGTCTGGCCTCGGAGATCTCCTTGGCCGAGGTAAAGGAGGAATAGCCATAGGTCTTCAAATGCAGCCACTCCGGGTCTACCGCTTCTGCGCCATAGGCGGCGGAGCAGGCCAGAACCGCATGGTTGGCATCCGTCAAAGCGATGGGATTTTTGAAGACGACCCCCATTTCCTCCACCAGCGCCCGGAAATTCCGCTGCTCTATGGCCTCGGAAATGCGGCTCTCCCAGTCAAACATGGAGTCGAACAGGCTTTGCAGCAGCTCGAAGCCCTCCCGGGCGGACAGGTCCGGCAGGCGGATGCTGTCTTCGTTCCAAAGGTACAAACAGTCCGGCCCGTCCTGCTGAACAAGCACGCAGTCTGTGGCATAGGCCAGCCGTGCGCTGCGCAGAACCCGGGGGGATTCCCGGCGAATATGCACTTCCGGCTCGAAGGATTCCAGCAAATTGGCGATGATCCACATACTGAGCTTCATGGCATTGTCCTTTCTGTCCAATGGGAGGACGGCTTTTTGTTTATGTTCTTTTATTTTATCACTTTTCCCCGAAAAAAGGAAGCCTATTTTGTAATTTTCACCAACTCCTTTTGTCGCACATTGTGCGGCTTTGTACTTTTAGAACAAAAATCTATTCTTCCCCCGAAAAAGCAGTGTACTCTTGGACCGTATCTTTTCGCGCCCTCGGATGCTACAATGAAACCAGCAAGAAAAGCAGCGGGCCGGAAAACGGCCGCACACGAAAAGGAGTGACTGTTATGAAAATTCCCTTCAATGAAAAAGAAATGGAAGTAGTCGCCCAGATGCCGGCCTTCGGCGGCGGCACCATTCCCGTATTTAACTACCCCATCAGCACCACGGAGCTGGCAAAGCGCACCTTCTGCGACAAGGAAGCCCTGTGGATTCTGAACGGCTCTGAAACCGGCTTCTTCTGCCCCTCCGTGATTCCCGACCATGTGGCCCGCGGCTTCGTTTTTGAGGCGGTCCCCACTCCCAGGGAAAAATTCGGCGGCAAGGATATGTTCGGCCTGAACTGGAAGTACATCGATGTGGCCGGCGGCTCCATGAGCGAGGGCAAGCTCTTCGATGACGCCAACGACTGGCGGGAATATGTCCACTTCCCCGATATCGACAGCTGGGATTGGGAAGGCAGCGCCGAGATGAACAAGGAATACTTGGCCTCCGGTCCCAAGATCCTGTGGATGCTGAACGGCTGCTGGTTTGAACGGCTGATTTCCTTCATGACCTTCGAGGGTGCCGCCATGGCCCTGCTGGACGATGACCAGCTGGACGCCATCAAGGAGCTGATCCACGAGACCACCTCCCTGTATATGCGCATCGTTGACAAGTGCTGCCAGTATTACGACTTCCCCGGCTTCTGCATCCACGACGACTGGGGCTCCCAGATGGCCCCCTTCTTCTCCGAGGCCGTGGCCAGAGAGGTGTTCCTGCCGGAGATGAAGCGCTTCTGCGATCACGTCCATTCCCGCGGCAAATTCATCGACCTGCACTCCTGCGGCAAGGGCGAGACCCGCTGCGGCGTCTTCGTAGACGCAGGCTTCGACTCCTGGACGCCCATGGCCATGAACGATACGGACAAGCTGTGGCGTGACTATGGCGACAAGATCGTCATTTCCGTGGTCTGCAACGAACTGGAGCACCCCGAAACCGCTTCCGAAGAGGAGCTCCGCGCCGCCGCCCGGTCCTTTGCCGCCAAGTATGCCAAGCCCGACCGCCCCTGCGTGTTCAGCTACATGTACTCCAACCCCGCCTATCTGACCCCCGCCTTCCGGGAAGAGCTGTACAGAGCCTCCCGCATTGGCTGCTGCGGCCAGGAATAAGGGAAGCCGGAAAAGAGAAAGTTAGGAGGAACTGTTATGCAGCCTACAAGCACGAAAAAAGAGATATGGACCATGGGTACCTATTCTCTGCTGACCCTGTCCATCATGGTCGGCTTCATGTACCTGAACACCTTCGCCACCGAGGTTCTGAAAATCCCTGCAAGCACCCTGGCAACCGCTCTGCTGATTGCCAAGAGCTGCGACTTTGTCGTCAGCCTGTTCTGTGGCATCATCGTTGAAAAAGTCAAGCTGGGCAAGAAAGGCAAAAACCAGGGCTGGCTGTACTACGGCCGTTGGATACTGGCCGTTGCCATTATGCTGGAGGTTATCAACACCAGCACTGCCCCTATGGCCGCCCGTGTTGTGGTTCTGGGCCTGTCCTACACCGTGCTGAACTGCCTGATGAACATCATGCAGACCGCTTACTACGGCGTGGTTGCCGTTGTTGCCGGTCCCAATCCCGCAAACCGGAACGCCATGACCATTAACATGATTCGCCAGAACACCGTGGTCATGCTGATTTGCTCTTTCATCCCCACGCTGGTCACAAAGCTTCCCTTTGGCAGCTGGAACTACTTTATCGTCGCCCTGGTCTTCATGCTTCCCATGCCCTGGGCTTTGGGCAACATTTCCCGGCTGGCGGAGGGCAAGGATCTTCCCGTTGGTCAGGGTCCCGCCGGTGCGCCCCGGGTAACCATCAAGGACATGCTGGAATCCCTGTTTAAGAACCCCCAGCTGCTGGCCCTGTTCATTTCCTTTACCATCCTGCAAATCGGTATGTTCATGTATCAGGCCAACTATACCTACTACTTCATCTACGTTATTGGTGACTTCACCAAGCTGACCCTGGCCACCCTGGCCGCCTCCCTGGTGGGCGTTGTAGCCGCCATGTTCATGCCCAAACTGGGCACCAAGATCGGCAAGAAGTGGGCTTGCGTCCTAGGCTTCATACTCTTCGGCCTGGGCCTGGTGGGCGTGAATCTGATGGGCGCTCAGCACTGGGTATGGTACATCATTTTCATGAGCTTCGGCACCTGCGGAACCTATATTTACTCTTCCTTCCAGGTCACAATGTATCTGGACTGCGGCGAGTGGTACCTGAACAAGACCGGCAAGGATATGCGCACCATTGCCATCGGCCTGGCCTCCCCTCCACTGAAAATCGGCATGGCCGTAGGCGGCACCATTGGCCTTTACCTGCTGGGCGCCACCGGTTACGTTGCGGGCTTCACCCCGGACGAAGCCTGGGTTAAGAGCTTCATGTTCATCTGCTGGATCGTTCCCGCCGTCATCTATTTTGCAGCAGCCGCCATCATGGCCATCTTCTACAAGATTACCGATGCGGAAGCCGCCAGATGCGCCCAGGAAAACGCCGCCAAGCTGCAGCAGAAGTAATTCCTCCATAGGTACGAAAAGCCGTCCGGTTCACAACGCCGGACGGCTTTCATTATGGGTTCACGTCCATGTGCACATGGGTGCCGTCAATGGCATAGGCATAGCGGACCTCCTTCTGCTGCCGCACCAGTGTCAGCGTTCTCTCGGCGCTCCAGCCCCGAAGGGAGAAGTCCATGGCGCAGCCCGCCAGGTGTCTGGAATTGGCCACGCCGCCTACGGCTGCATTGTGAGCCCTGCACCGCACAGTGCTGCTGGGGACCATGGGAACGCCTGCAGCAGCGCGCACCCGGTCCGCAAGGCGCATCAGTTTTTCCACAGGCTCTGTGGGGAAACCGCCGCATTTCCCGCAGGGGCAGGCAATGTAGGGCTCGTTCCTGGAAAAATAGCGGATGTCCTTCCAGAAGCGCTCCGCCTCCTGCTTCCGAAAGCGGCCCTGGAATACGGCCTCTTTGAGCTTTTCCTGGGTCTTCACCCCCGCTTCCCCATCTGCCGCCAGGCCCTCTGCCCGCTGGAAGGCCTCCACGGCGCTTTTCGTCTTCTCCCCCGCCACGCCGTCGATTTCTCCCGGGCTATAGTCCAGATAACTCAGCAGAAGCTGCAGCTGCCTTACCGTCAAGCGGCCTCGCCTCCATAGAGATCCGCTGTCAGAGCGGTGAGCTCTGTGTACTCGTCGTCCGTCAGGCGATTGCAGGCGAAAAACACATCCAGCTTGTTCTGAGCCTGCTCTGCGGTCCTATAGAACTTCTTTCCGATCAGAATTTTCATGCTTTTGTACATAACAAATTTCCTCCAGTCAAAAATATTTACGGTAACGCCAAGCATAGCGTTATCCCTCCTCGATTGCAGCCAGGTCCTGGCTGTACACATCCTCCACCATGGCTGCCATGGCCTCCACCAGCTCGTCATTCTGGGCCTTCAGCGCGGCGGCGCGCTCCCGCTCATAGGCACGTTGGGCGGTGTCCAGCTCCGCCCAGGGCTTCCAGGGAGTAATCATTTCGCCGGAATACACCGTGCCGTCCGCTGCCGTCCAGGTCTTCCCGGCCGGGACAAAGCGGTAGCCCTCGATATAGGCGGCGCACATGCCCTCAAAAAAATCGGTTTCAAGCGCTGTCCGTCCCTCCTTCAGGGCAGTATGGCACTTAAAATCAGCATCAATATAAATTTGCATATCGCGCCTCCCGCATCAGTAGGATAGCCAAACGGCCTCAACGGTAAAGTTCCCAAGTACCAAGAAGCCCACAAAGTGATTCCCGCTCAAAGCGCTCACGTCCAGTTCCACAGTACCGTTGAAAAGGGATTTGGACGCCTTAACATTTGGTGGGAATCCGATTGCGCCGGAACCTGCGGACACAGCAAGGGCGCTTTTGGCGCTGCCGTTGCCACTGATCACAGCGCACACCTTTCTGATCTTATCCAGGTTTACCGATGCGCGGGTGTCCAACAGGCCGTCTTTTCCGGTATAGCTAACCGCAAGGCTGCTGGCTCCCTCCGTAAGTCTGGGGACTGATCCGGTAGATCCACTGTTTATGTACCATTGCGCTGCTTCCCAGCCGCCCGACACCGCATCGCAGGTGTCGCCTTTGTTGTACAGGTACACGATCGAGCTTGCAATGTGTACCCAGGCCCCGGACAGGTACATATACGCATCCACCCGGTTCCACGCGCCATTGGCATAGACGTTGGCCTGCGTGATGATCCCGTCCCCCGTGGCACTGAACCAGATCAGCCCCTCAAAAGGCGCTTCCGGCGCGGCCTCCGCAAAGACGTACTTCTTCCCGGCCTTGTCGGATTTTACCCAGATCATATTCTCCTTTGGCTTCACCGGTTCCGTCAGTCCGGAGACAATGGTCAGTCCGGTGCCCGCACTGCCGTTCCCATACAAAAAGCACTGTCCCATTACCGCATCACCTCGATCTGAATGGGGATCGCCGTCTCCGGCTTGTCCCCGAAGCACGTAAACTGAATGCCGCCCGCCGCAGCCACGCCCCGGCTCACGCAGCCCCAGGCCTCCCGCTGGGCCTGGGCCGTGGTGTTGTCCGCGTCATACACCGGCACCACATGGGGCATGTCCGATGCCAGAATGCCGCTTACCGCCACCGTCTGGGTGTAAGGCCCGGAACCGGTCCAGCCGGTGCCGACGGTCGCCGTGAAGGTCTTCCGCTTTCCGTCCACATAGCCCTTGGTCGCACCGTCTGCCGCAGCGGAGGGTGTTTTCAGGTCCGTGAGTCCGTTGCCGCCCATATCGATCCCGCCGTGCATGGCCCCGCCGGAGGTGGGCAAAGCCCCGATGTGCTCCGCCTTCAGTGAGACACCCCCTGACGCATCCGGAAGCTGCCCCGCAACGCTGCGGACCACATCCGCACCCACATCTCCCCTGGGGCCCTGTGGGCCGGGGTCACCCTTGTCCCCTTTTTCTCCCTTCTCTCCTCTGGGGCCCTGGATGGCCGGAATCTGCACGATGCTTCCGTCCGAGGCCCGCACAAGCAGCTGTGGCTTCTCCCCCGTGGGGTCTACCTGAACCCGGTAGCCCTCCGGCATAGGGCCACTGCCCACATAGACCTCGCTGTGCCGCAGGAATGCCCTTTGTTCCCCGCCCCGGAAAAAGACCGTCAGCACCACGCCGTCCCGGACCTCCTCCAGGCGCAGGCCCGTATCCTCCAGCGTCTCCAGCAGCTGATCGTACAGGCTGGGCGACGGGTCTTCCGGAGGGCCCCAGGCACTCCGGATGCCCTCCCGCAGAGCGATCCTGGCCGGCGTGGTGGTCCGCAGATTTCCGGAGAACACACCCACCTCCAGCTTTCTGGCGTTCGTAAACACCGGCACGGGACAGGACATGCCCCGAAAGAGCACATCCTGATAGGTGCTTTCTGTCTGGAATCGGGCGGTTTTCAGAGCCTCAGCCTGCCATTGTTCTCCAAAGGCAAACACGGCGGTGAAATCACCGCTTCCGCAGATATAGACGGTTCCGTCCGTCTGGGATGCCACACCGTTCTCCACCGCAATATGAATTTCCGGCATATTCTCTCTCCTTTCCTTTTATGGGCCGAACCGCCGGGGATGCAGCAGTTTCTCCCCATGCAGTTCATTTAATTCAACCCTGCATGAATAATAGCACATTTATAGATACTTGTCAAATGGGCTCCCACAACCCCTGTGGATAACTTTTCCACAGCCATTGCAAAATGCCCCGGCGTGGACCTCTGCGTCCACACCGGGGCATTCTGAAATTCCTTATTTTGCTGCCTTCGCAGCGGTCTTCTTCCGCTTCTTTTTCTTATGCAGCACCAGTGCAGCCCCAAGGGCCGCCACAGCAGCGGCTCCCGCACAGACAAGGATCAGCGGAAGCTCGCTCTTCTTCTCCGCCAGAGCAGCCCGGAAGGAGGTGCCTGCAGCGCTGAAGATCAGGTAGCTCCCGTCCTGAGTCGCCTCCGAAACCTCCCAGCCGTCTCCGGTATCCACATAGAGGGTGTACTTCTTCTCGCTGTCCGGCATGCGCAGATGGATCACATGGCTCTGCGCCCCGTCCTCCGGGACCGTCAGGCACCATCCGGCCTCCGCACCATCCGGCAGGTCCGCAGCAAGGGCCGATGCCGTCATGTTCTCGCCGGAGGGGAAAGCACCCTCTGCCAGTGCAATGGCCAGCTGGCCCGTCTCACTGCCGGTATCCGCTGCCGCCTGCAAATCGGTATACTCCGCGTAGACGGTCTTGTCCGCCCGGATATGGGCAGGCTCAAAGTCCGCCCACACGCCGCTGCATCCGTCCTTTTCCGGAACCTCCGGAACATCCTTCAGGCGGCGGTTATAATCCACCCGGCGGGTATAGGTCACATCATCCGCAACAAAGGTGATGATCATCTTGCCAAAATACTCCGGCACATTTTCCAGCTCCATGAAGCGGTTGTAGCTAATGGGCTCGGCGGAGCCGGCATAGCTGATACCGTCGATACCGGCCAATGCCCCGGAATCGACAAAAAGGTTTTCCGTGCTTTCCCCGTCACCGGAGAGTCGGCCCGCAATGGCACCGGTATACTCTCCGGCGTTCTCCATCGTCACCAGGGCGCGATTGCCCATGAGCTGGGAGGCTTCACCGGCAATGCCGCCCACCAGATTGCCGCCGGACACATGGCACTTGGCCCAGTTGTCGGAGACCTGCTTCTGGCTCTGGCCGACGATGCCGCCCACGTAGCTGGCATCGGGAGAATCCACCGTGCCATAGCCCTCACAGCCTACGATGGCACCCAGGGTGGTCTTGCCGACGATGCCGCCGGCGCAATGCTTCTTGGCCGTGACGGTGCCTCGGTTCTGGCACTGGTACACCAGCGCCCGGGTACGGAAGGTGAAGTTCAGGGAGCTATCCCCCTGGACAGTCAAATCGTCCTCCGGGTCTTTGTCATTCTCCCAGGACAGGGCGCCCACAACGCCGCCGGCGTTGATGTCGGCGTTCACGGTGCCGTAGTTGATGCAGCTGCGGATCTTACCGGCGGAGTCCGCTTCCAGGTCCTCACCGGATACATCCTGCACCACATTCTCGTTTTCCTCCCGGCCGCTCATGACGTTGACCACCCGGCTCATCTGGCTTGCCAGGGATTGCAGATCACTGATGACCTGTCCACCCTCCTCTGCAGCAGACTGGCTCACGGAGCTGATCTGCCAGACCAGGTCGTTCATCCGGTCGCCCACCGTACCTGCGGCAGCCCAGATGGCATCCTCATCGTCCACGTTGATGTCCGGCAGCTCAATATCGTCCCCGGGCTTCCAGTCCGGATTGGGGCCATCCACGGAGATATTGTCTCTGACGACCTCCAGCATATAGTCGATGGCATTCAGCACATCATTCAAAGAGGCCTCCACCTGGACCAGGCCGTCCTGAATGGTGCTGTTGGCATTCCCCGCATCGTAGGCCGCCCGGCTCAGGATGCCCTGGGCCGTATTGAGCTCCTTTTCCAGCTTTTGCAGGGTGTCCTCATCGTAGACCAGCATGTTGTTGGGCTCCATCTGGCCCAGCACGCCGCCGCCCTCCTTCCGGGCGTACACGTCGCCATAGTTCACGCAGTCCGCCATGAAGCCGCTGCTGGAGCCCGCCACGCCGCCGATATTGTAGCCCGTGTGCTGATAGCCCACATTGCCCTCATTCCGGCACAGCCGGATCACGCCGCTGCTGGCGCCCACCAGGCCGCCGATGTCGGAGCCGTTGATGCCGCCTTCATCGCTGGTAAGTCTGGGCACCGTAATGTCCTCAATGGACAGGGTTTCCGTTGCCAGCACCGTGTTCACATTGGCCTTGTTCACGCAGTCGTACACAACGCCCGCATTCTCGCCCACAATGCCGCCCAGGACCTTGCTGCCCCGGATATAGCCCTTCATGGTGCACTTTTCCACTCTGCCGCTGACCTCGTTCAGGCCCACAATGCCGCCAACCTGGCTGATGCCGCAGACCGCACCGAAAAAGCTGACGTTTTCAACAGTTCCGGCGTTGACGCCTGCAAGGCCGCCCACCTTGGTGGAGCTGCCGGAAGGGGTCACCCGGCCGATGATCTCCAGATTTTTGACCGTGGCTCCCTCCTGGATGTAGCGGAACAGGCCCTGGGCAGAGCCGTCCTGATTCACGACCAGGCCGTAGAGCTTGTGGTTTTGCCCGTCAAAGATACCGCCGAAGGTGGGAATCTGGAAATCCTCCATGTCCTTCAGGTCAATATCCGCATTCAGAATCACCTTCAGATTTTTGCTGGCGCTGTCCAGACGGCAGAGCTCTGCAAGCTTTTCCAGGTCCTCCGCCGTGGACACAGGGTACTCTTCATAAACCGTCTGCCCGGTGTCCTCTTCCGCCGTATTCTCCTCTGCCCGGGCACACAAAGGCAGGAGCATGGCGGCAATCAGCAGCAGCGCAAGGATGCGCACAAGATTCTTTTTCATTGCTTCGTCGCTCCTTCCTCTAAGGCGGGATGATCCTCCACCACCTCCATGTCACCGGTGGCAATGGAGGCGTTGATCTGGCCCGTCAGGATACCGTTGACCTCTGCATCGATCACGCCGCTGATGTAGCCCCGGACGCGGCCATGGACATGCATGGTGCCGCTGGCCGTGCGGATCTTCCGGTCCAGGCCGGGCATTTCAAAGCTGGTGCGCTCGATGATGGTATCGCCCAGCACCAGGATCTGGGGCAGCACCGCCAGAACCAGCACAATGGAGATGATGGTGCCCCGGCCCAGGCAGTCGCCGATGGTGGCGATGACGGGGTTGGTGGTCATCACGGCAATCAGGCTGCCGGCGGCGGCCAGAATGGTGCCGGAGGTGAAGATGGTTGGGAAGGAGGCATTCAGCGCCTCAACAATGGCTTTCTTGGGAGGATACTGCTGTTTCAGCTCCGTGTAGTGGCTGGAGATAACAATGGCGTAGTCGATGTTTGCGCCCATCTGAATGGAGTTGACGATCAGATAGCCCAGGAAGTACAGCGGCGTATTCTCAATGGCAGGCACGGAGAAGTTCAGCCAGATACTGCCCTGGATGACCAGGATCAGCAGCACGGGCAGGCCCGCCGACTTGAAGGTGAACAGCAGGATCAGCATAACAAACAGCGCAGACAGGATAGAGATCAGCAGATTGTCCTCTGCAAAGGAGGAGCTCAGATCCACGGCGCTGGTGCTGTTGCCAACCACATAGAAGTCGTCTCCGTAGTAGGAGCGGACCAGATCGTGGATCTCGTCCAGGAAGCTCCGGGTATCGTCTCCCTCCTCGGGCAGGTCCAGATAGACGACCATGCGGCTGTAGTTATCGCTTTGCAGCTGGACCTTTGCCTGATCCAGCTGGTCGAAGAGGTCATCCAGGGTATCCTGAATCTCTCCGCTGAGGGTGATGTTGCCGTCCTCCATCTGCTGTTTCAGGAACATGAACATATCAAACAGGGGCACCTTATACGCGCCAATGCCGTTGATCAGCTCGCCGTACTGGCTGTGGTCCGTGGCATAGGCGGTATAGAGCAGCTGGGCCACCTCGTAGTCCAGTCCCGCCAGCTCGGAAAGCTGCCGGGGCGTCAGGGCGTCGGTAAGCACATAGCCGTCCATGGCCTCGATATTGGCAAGGCCCATGGTGGATTTCACCCGGCTGTCCTTGTCCAGGGTCTCCAGAATGGCCCCCTCCTTCTCATAGTCTCCGGAGGGCACCATGATGGCCACCATATTGTTGTAGCCGAAGGTATGCTTGATCTTCTGCACGGCGATCTGCTTCTCGCTCTGCTTGGCGGTGGTCAGATCATTGTAGGTATAGGCATAGGGGCAGCGGTTGGCGAAGAAGCAGGCAAACACCGTAAGCGCCACAAACAGAGGCGGCACGATGAAGCGGGTCTTCACATCGAACTTGCCGATGGCCGTGATCTTGGGCAGCAGCTCCTTGTGCTGGGTCTTGTCGATCAGATTGGAAAACAGCACCAGCAGGCCCGGCATCAGGGTGAACACGGACAGCAGGCTCAGCAAAATGGCCTTGATCAGCACCACAGCCATATCCAGGCCAATGCCGAAGTGCATGAAGGCCAGAGCCCCCAGGCCGGAAATGGTGGTCAGGGAGCTGGAGGAGATTTCGGGGATGGCCTTGCTCAGAGCTTCGATACAGGCCTCCCGGGTATCCAGCGTCACGTGCTCGGCAGAGAACCGGTGGCAGAGGATGATGGCATAGTCAATGGCCAGGGCCAGCTGCAGCACCACCGTCACGGAGTTGGAGATGAAGCTGATCTTGCCGCACAAAAAGTTCGTGCCCATATTCAGCAGGGCTGCCGCGCCAAAGGTCATCACCAGCACCGGCACCTCCATATAGGCCTTGGAGGTCAGCGTCAGCACGACTACGATGATCACCGCTGCAATCAGCACGATGACACCCATTTCCTTTGCCAGGTCCGCAGAGCTGTCCTCGCCCACGGTGGTGTCCACATAGCTGTCGTAGGGCTCCAGCAGTTCATTGATCTTTTCCATGGCGTCTATGGACACCTGATCCGTCTCCGTCCCATCGAAGCTCACGTCCAGCAGCGCTGCGGTGCCGCGATAGTGGTCCTCAGAATTGTCAAAAGTCACCCGGGAGACGCCGTCCAGGTCCGCGACCTGATCCGCCAGAGCCTGTGCCCGCTCCTGGGTCACATTGGTGATCATAACCCGGGCTGAGCCGTAGGTGATGAAATTGTCATTCATGACGGTCAGGCCACGCCTGGTCTCCGTCTCCTCCGGCAGATAGGTGGTGATGTCATTTTCCACCTCGACCCAGTTCCGGGAGAACAGGCAGAACACCAGCGCCACCACATACAGCAGGAAAAACAGGTTTCGCTTGTCCACAATGAACGCTGCGATTTTCCGCATCCCGCCGCCTTCGGACTTTTCTTCTTGTTCCATAGCATTGGTTCCTTTCTTAAAAAAGTTATGGGGTGCTGAGGGGAGCTTTTCCCATCCGCATTTTTGTCCAGATTTTTCTTTAGAATATCATAGAACTCCAAAAGAAAAAATAGGCAAAGTGCCGGATTTGTCAGAAAAAGATCAGCATATTTCCTGCCTTGCGGAAACAGGCGGAATATGCTAAAATATTATAATTATACGATTTTCGAAAGGAGGCCCTTCGGTGGCAAAGGAACGGACGGAAAAAGCAATCATGGGCACCTTTTTGCTGCTTCTCAACCAGAATCCCCTGGACAAGATCACCGTAAAGGACATTGTCAGTGCCTGCGGCATCAGCAGGAACACCTTTTACTACCATTATCAGGATATCTACGATCTTCTGCGGGCCACCTTTGCCGCCGTGGTGGACCGGGTTCTCCAGGAGAATGTCACCACCTGGCAGGAGAGTCTGCGCTCATGCACCAGCTTTGCCCTGGAAAACCGCCGGGCGGTGTATCACGTGTACCGCTCCGCCTATCGGGAGGATCTGGAGCGCAGCCTGTATCGCGTCTCCGAGGAGCGGATGGAGCGGCTCATCCGGCACCTGACCGCCGGGATGACCGTTTCCGAGGAGGACATCCACTATCTGACACTTTTCTACAAGTGCGCCGTCACCGGCATTCTGCTGGAATGGCTCAACGCCGATATGCGCGGCGATGTGGAGCGCATGATCTCCCGCATGGGGGTTCTGCTGGAGGGCAATCTCCGGCTGTCCCTGGAGCGAATCGCCGCAGAGAACGGCCGGGCTTAGGCTCCCACTGTCGAAAAAAACCTTACGGGCTTTTCCGACAAGTTTTTGCAGTCTGCTGCGCGCAGAATTCGTGCGCCTGTGGCCCACGAATTCTACACTCCGCATCCTGAGAAGTATTTTCTGTCAGGTACACGCCCCGACAGAAAATGATTTCATTCTATTTGGCGGCTTGCGCCGCCAAACTCTGCGAGGCTTTTTTGTCCATTCACCTAGGCTTTTTTTGAATTTTTCTTGCATTTTACATGCCTTCATGGTAGAATAAGCAAAACTATGCAAAATAGGAGGTATCTGCTTTGAAGCGGATCAAGCACATTTTTGGGGTGCTATTGCTGGTTCTTGCGTTTCTGCCGCTGCGGGCCGATGCCGTCAGTGCGGCCACCCGGCTGGACTATACTGCAACCGTCAATGTGGACGGCGATGCCATGGTCAGCCTGACGCTGAATCTTCACCTGGAGGATGCCAATCAGAATCTGAGCTATCCCCTGCCCGGGACCGCCTCCAATATCACCGTCAACGGTGCCTCCCCCGCCACCAACAAGTCCGGCTCCCTGACCGTCGTCAGCCTGACCCGGGTCACCGGCGGACAACCGGGGGACTATGTGGTCACCATTTCCTACAGCCTTCCCAAGGTGGTCACCGTGGCCATGAAGGCCGACCCGCTGAACAAAAGCAAGCAGATTGTGGACAAGGACAATCTGAAGCTGGAGCTTCCGCTGCTCAGCGGTTTCGCCTATCCCATCAGCGCCATGAACTACACCATTACCCTGCCCGGTGAATTCACCTCTACCCCGGATTTTTACAGCACCTATCAGCAGAACGGCCTTGCCTCGGAGCTGAACCTGCTGTATAACGGCAATATGCTCACCGGCAGCAGCAAATCCGACTTTAACGACCACGAATCCGTTTATATGACCATGACGCTGTCCCCGGATATGTTCCCCGGTGTCAGCACCTACCAGCGCACCGGCAATCCGGAGCTGGTACCCATGGGCATTCTGGCAGGTGCAGCCCTTTTGTACTGGCTGCTCTTCCTGCGGACCTTCCCCGCCCGGCGGGAGAACTGCACCATCCCCCCCGAGGGCATTACCGCCGGTGAGCTGGGCTGCCGTCTGTTCCTGAAAGGGGCGGATCTGACCACCATGGTGCTCTGCTGGGCACAGCTGGGCTACATTCTCATTCAGGTGGACGGCCGACGGGTGCTGCTGCACAAGCGCATGGATATGGGCAACGAGCGCAGCCTCTTCGAGGTGAGGACCTTCCGCAGTCTCTTTGGAGACCGGCGGGTGGTGGATGCCTCCAGCCTGGCCTACGCCAAGACCCTGCGCAAGGCGAAATCCATGATTCCCGGCGAAAATACCATCTGCCGCTCCACCGAACGGAAGCGGAACATCTATCGCTATCTGCTCTGCGCCAGTCAGGTGTTCTGCGGCATCTGCATGGCCATGAACATGACCTCCATTACGGCGCTGCAAATTCTGCTGTGCCTGCTCTTCGGCGCGCTGGCCCTGGTGACGGCCTGGCAGCTGCATAAGGCTGCCTTCTGCGTCATCGGCAGAGACAGAACGGGCTTCCTGCTGGCTGGCATCAGCCTGGCGGTATGGCTCATCATTGGGCTCATTGCCAAGGTCGTCTGGATTCCCCTGGCGGAGTGCGCCGGGCAGATCCTGCTGGGCTTCCCTGCCGCCTGGGGCGGCCGCCGGTCCGAGGTGAACCGGCACGAGGTTGCCCAGCTGCGGGGACTGCGGCACTATCTTTCCCATATGCCCGCCGAGGACGTGCAGCGGCTTTTGGCCGCGGACAGCAGCTACTATTTCCGCATGGCTCCCTATGCCATGGCCCTTGGGGTGCTGCATCCCTTTACCCAGGCCTTCGGCAAGCGCAAACTCCCCCAGTGCCCCTACATCGTCACCCGTGTCCACGGCAGCCGCAAAGCTGAGGACTGGGAGACCCTTCTGAAGGACCTGACCTCCCGCATGGATGCCCGGGCCAAGCGCATGGAAATGGACCGCTGGCTGGCCGTCCGGTTCCGCTGAGCGCCGCCAATGCCATGAAAGGAACCGCCATTTATCATTCGCCGGTGGGCGCCATACAACTGGATTGGGAAGACGGCGCGGTCACGGCACTGAAGACCCCCCAGGCCGATGCAAAAGCCGATGCACCGAACGAGCTGGTGGAGTCGGTGTTTCGGCAGCTGGATGAATATTTTGCCGGAACGCGAAGGGTATTTGATTTTCCGTACCGGCTGCACGGGACTCCGTTTCAGGAAAAGGTCTGGGCTGCACTGCAGCAGATCCCTTACGGCGAAACCCGCAGCTATAAAGACATCGCCCGGGCCATTGGACACCCGAAGGCCTTTCGCGCGGTTGGCATGGCAAATCACGCAAACCCTGTTTTTATCGCCATCCCCTGCCACCGCGTCATCGGTGCAGACGGAAGCCTTACCGGCTACGGCGGCGGACTGGCAATGAAGCAGGCCCTTCTTGCGTTGGAACGGTCCCACAGAGAATCCGTGGAATCCGGCATTCAGCCGCCGTATCCGCCGCGCAATGCATAAGCAAATATCCGCTTTTTCCAGCGAACCCGCTTCTTTCATACCCACTCCGGCTGCGCCTCAAAGCGCAGCCGTTTTCCGTTCCAGGGAAATTCCAGACCGGCGGAGAAGAGGCGAATTTCCGTCTCCTTTGCCCGGCTGCCATACTTGTGGTCCCCCACCAGAGGGAAGCCCCGGGAAGCAAACTGGACACGGATCTGGTGACTGCGGCCCGTCTCCAGGAAAACGCGCACCAGGCTCTCCTCCCCGGCCCGGACCACCTGATAGCGCAGCGCCGCAGGGCGCACCCCGGCGCGCTGCCGCTTGACCACGAAGACCTTGTTCTTCCGGCTGTCCTTCCAAAGCAGGTCCTCCATGCGGCCCGTCTTCTCCTCCGGGCAGCCATGAACCAGGGCAAGGTACTCCTTTTTCAGCTGCCCCTGGGCAATGAGGGCGCCAAGCTTTGCCGCTGCCTGCTTGCTGCGGGCAAACACCATCAGCCCGCCCACGCCCATATCCAGCCGGTGTACGGGGAAGAATTCCCCCGGCAGCACCTGCGCCAGAAGCTGCGGCATTTCCTTTTCCGAATCCACCCCCACAGGCTTGATGCAGATCACAAGATCCGGGGTTTGGGTGATAATTTCCATAGATGATCTCCTTTGGATTTTCTACTAACCTTCCCCGATCATACCACACCGCCGAAAAATTTTCCACATTTCATTGCAAGTTTTGAAATTATCTGCTATATTGTATAAAAATACATTTTATTGAAGGAGATTCTACCCATGACCACGGAAGAATACCGGAAAAAGAGGCCCCTGGCGATTTTTCTGCATTACTTCAAAAACCACCGGCAGCTGTTTGCCGTTGACATCACCTGCGCCCTGCTGATTGCGCTGATCGATCTGGCCTTTCCCCTGGTAACCCGGGCCAGCCTCTATGACCTGCTGCCCAACGGAAAATTCGGCGTGTTCTTTGCCCTGATGGGCACCTGCCTGGCCTTTTATGTACTGCGCAGCTTCCTGAACTATATTGTCTGCTACTATGGCCACACCTTCGGCATCCGGGTGGAGGCGGACATCCGGGCGGACCTGTTCCGGCATATGCAGGACATGAGCTACGACTTCTACGACGCCAACCGCACCGGTCAGCTCATGAGCCGCCTGACCTCGGACCTGTTTGAGCTGACGGAGCTGGCCCACCATGGCCCGGAGGATGTGCTCACCTCCTCTGTGACCATCATCGGCGCACTGGTCGTCATGGCCACCATCCGCTGGGAGCTGGCTCTGGTGGTGGGCATTCTGGTGCCCATTTTTCTGTTCGTCATTATGTCCATGCGGTCTTCCCTCGGCAGCGTCTCCGTCGGGGTGAAGCAGAAGACCGGCCACATCAATACGGAGATCGAATCCAGCCTCTCCGGCATCCGCACCGCCAAGGCCTTTGGCAATGAGGATATGGAGATCCGCCGGTTCGATGCTGCCAACGAGATCTTCAAAACCTCCAAACGGGCCTTCCACAAGGCCATGGGCCGGTTCAACAGCACCATGGAGCTCTTCCTGACGGTTCTGAACGTGGTGGTCATCGCGGTTGGCGGCTTCATGATCATGCAGGACAAGATGGACTATCGGGATCTGGTGACCTTCAGCCTGTATATCGCCACCTTTGTCAACCCCATGCGCAAGCTCTCCACCTTGTCCGAGATGTTCGCCAACGGCTTCGCGGGTCTGAACCGCTTTGTAGAAATCATGCGCACCGAGCCCACCATTCAGGATGCGGCGGATGCCAAGCCCCTGGAAAACGTAACAGGCTCCATTCGGGTTGACCACGTAAGCTTCACCTATGACGGCACGCTGCCGGTGCTCCACGACGTGAGCCTGGACGTGGCCCCCGGGGAGACCGTGGCCATCGTTGGCCCCTCCGGCGGCGGCAAGAGTACACTCTGCCAGCTGATTCCCAGATTTTACGATGTAACGGAGGGCTGCATCTCCATTGACGGCCAGGACGTGCGGCACATTCAGCAGCACAGCCTCCACAAGGCCATCGGCATTGTCCAGCAGGATGTGTTCCTGTTTGCGGACACCATTCTGGAAAACATTCGCTACGGCCGCCCCGATGCCACAGATGAGGAGGTAATCGAGGCCGCCAGGCAGGCGGAGATCTATGCGGATATCCAGGCCATGCCCAAGGGCTTCCAGACCTATGTAGGCGAGCGGGGCACCCTGCTCTCCGGCGGCCAGAAGCAGCGGGTGGCCATTGCCCGGATTTTCCTGATGAATCCCCCCATTCTGATTCTGGACGAGGCCACCTCCGCCCTGGATTCCGTGACGGAAGCCAAAATCCAGCGTGCCTTCGACAACCTGAGCCGGGGCCGCACCACGCTGATCATTGCCCACCGTCTGAGCACCATCCGCTCTGCCAACCGCATCATCTCCATCTCCGACGGCCGCATCACCGAGTCCGGCACCCACGGGGAGCTCCTCCAAAAGGGTGGGGTCTACGCAGACCTCTACAACACCCAAAACGCCCTGGCGCTGGAGGCGCTGAAGCAGTAACGGCCCATAAAAATGCCCGCCCCTTTTTCGGGGGCGGGCATTTCAGACTGTCGAAAAACCCCTTACGGGCTTTTCCGACAAGTTTTTGCAGTCTGCTGCGCGCATAATTTGCGCGCCTGCGGCACACAAATTCTACACTCCGCAGCCTGAGAAGTATTTTCTGTCAGGTACACGCCCCGACAGAAAATGAGTTCATTCTATTTGGCGGCCTACGCCGCCAAACTCTGCGAGGCTTTTTTGACAAGCTAAAAGGGACTGCCCTTTTTTGCGGGGCAGTCCCTTGCGTATCAACAGGAATTCAGAACGGCTTAGTACATTCCGCCTGCCTGACCGGCAGCGGCGGCTGCGGCGGCATCGGCAGCGGGGTCGGGCTTATCCACGACCAGGCTCTCGGTGGTCAGCACGCAGGAGGCGATGGAAGCGGCGTTCTCCAGGCTGGAACGGGTGACCTTGGTGGGGTCAACGATACCGGCGGGGATCATGTCCACATATTCCTCGGTGTAGGCATTGTAGCCGTAGCCAACCTTGCCGGAGGAACGGATCTTCTCGTAGACCACAGAGCCGTCCACACCGGCGTTCTGGGCGATCTGACGGATAGGAGCCTGCAGAGCGGTAGCAATGATGCGGGCACCGGTCTTCTCGTCGCCGTGCAGAGTAGCAACCAGCTTCTCAACGGCCTCAATGGCGTTGACCTGAGCGGTACCGCCGCCGGCCACAATGCCCTCTTCCACAGCGGCACGGGTGGCGTTCAGAGCGTCCTCAACCCGCAGCTTCTGCTCCTTCATGGCAACCTCGGTCTGAGCACCGACCTTGATGACGGCCACGCCGCCGCTGAGCTTTGCCAGGCGCTCCTGGAGCTTCTCGCGGTCGTAGTCGGAGGTGGTGGTGGCAATGGCGGAGCGGATCATGTGGGCACGCTCCTTGATGGCCTCGGCAGTGCCGTCGCCATCGACGATGGTGGTGGTGTCCTTGGTCACGACCACCTGACGGCAGTGGCCCAGGTCATTCATGGTGGCATTGGACAGCTCCATGTTCAGGGTGCTGGAGATCACGGTGCCGCCGGTCAGCACGGCGATATCCTGCAGCATCTCCTTGCGGCGGTCGCCGAAGCCGGGGGCCTTAACGCAGACCACATTGAAGCGGCCCTGCAGGCGGTTCAGCAGCAGAGTGGCCAGAGCGTCGCCTTCCACATCCTCGGCGATGATGATGAGCTTGCGGCCGGACTTGACAATGGGCTCCAGAACAGGCAGGATCTCCTGAATGTTGGCAATCTTCTTATCGGTGATCAGCAGGTAAGCATCGTCCAGGATGGCTTCCATCTTGTCGGTATCGGTGACCATGTAGGGGGAGATATAGCCCCGGTCGAACTGCATGCCTTCCACCACGTCCAGGCCGGTCTCAGCGGTCTTGCTCTCTTCGATGGTGATGACGCCCTCGGTGCCGACCTTTTCCATGGCCTCGGCAATCAGCTTGCCGATGGAAGCGTCACCGGAGGAGACGGTGCCTACACGGGCGATGTCCTCGGAGCCGTGAACAGGCACGGAATTGGCCTTGATGGCCTCCACAGCGGCGGCAACGGCCTTCTCAATGCCCTTGCGCATGACCATGGGGTTTGCACCGGCGGACAGGTTCTTCAGGCCCTCGCGGGTGATGGCCTGGGCCAGCAGAGTCGCGGTGGTGGTGCCGTCACCGGCCACATCATTGGTCTTGGTAGCGACCTCGCGGATGAGCTGTGCGCCCATATTCTCAAAGGCATCCTCCAGCTCGATCTCCTTGGCGATGGTCACGCCATCGTTGGTGATCAGGGGAGCGCCGTACTTCTTGCCCAGAACCACATTGCGGCCCTTCGGTCCCAGAGTTACCTTAACGGTATCGGCCAGCTGGTCAATGCCGGACTGCAGCTTCTTGCGAGCTTCCTCGCCGTAAACGATCATCTTTGCCATAACGCATTACCTCCTCAGTCAGCGACGACAGCCAGAATGTCGTCCTGCTTGACAAACTTGTAATCAACCTTATCCAGGGTCAGATCGGTGCCGGTGAACTTGCCGACAACCACCTTGTCGCCAACGGACACGGTCATGGTCACGTCCTTGGTGCCGGGGCCTACGGAAACGACCTCGTACATTGCGGGCTTTTCCTTGTTGCTGGTAGCCAGCAGAATACCGGAAGCGGTGGCTTCCTGCGCTTCGTGTGCCTTCAGCAGCACGTTGTCAGCCATGGGTTTCAGCTTCATAACAAATTCCTCCATGTGTGCAATATTTAGACCGCCGGAGTTGCCCGGCTCTTATCTACTTGCTTAGCACTCTTTCTTCTTGAGTGCTAAGATATCATAGCGCAGTTGGTCCAAAAAAGCAAGAGGCAAATTTGGTTTTTCCGTAAATAAATTATGAATAGAAACCCACGGCCTTCCTTTGCGGCCTGCGCCGCGCCTGTTTGAAAGCACCGTCTGCTTCCCATTTTCATTTGTCCGGCATTCCGGGAAGCCGGGCGCGGCTTTTTTTCGCGTATGCAAATTCACAGAATCCGGTTGCAATTTTGATTCAATTGTATTATGATTGGGGACAGTTCGAAAATTCGGAGGAAAACGCTTTGAAAAAGAAGAAAAGCAATAAGCTGGTGGCCGTTCTCGTCGTCATTGCCGTGCTTTCCGTTGCGGCAGCAGGGGGCACACTGGCCTATATCTATTATCAGAACACCCACGTCTTTGTGGAGGGGCAGGCCTATCCCCTGAACGCCACCTATCTGGACCTGCGGGAGGAGGATATCTCCTTCGCCCACTACAATGCTCTGCAGGAGGCGCTGCCGGGGTGTGAGATTCTCTGGAATGTCCCCTTCCAGGGAAAGACCGTTTCCAGCGATGCGGCGGAAATCTCCATCACCAACCCCAGCCCAGAGGATATCTCCATTCTGGGGACCTATTTCCCCAAGCTGGAAACCGTCAATGGGGCGGGCTGCGACAACTACGAAACGCTGGAGCAGCTGCAAAGCGCGCTCCCCCAGGTAAAGGTTCTCTACCAGGTGGCCCTGGGCGGCTCCTTTGTAGACCCGACGGTGACAGAGCTGGACCTGGAGCCCGGGGATTACGACCTGGACACCCTGAAGGAAGCCCTGCTGTACCTGCACGAGGTGACGGATGTGACCATCCACAAGCTGGACCTGACCCTGGAGCAATTTGCCGCCATGCAGGAGGCCTTCCCCAATATAAACTTCCACTATACCGTGTACCTTCTGGACCGGGAGCAGGACAGCACCGTAACGGCGCTGGACCTGTCCGCCATGCAGGAGAGCGACCTGGACCAGGTGGCCCGGAAGCTTTCCCTGCTGCCCCAGCTGGAAACCGTAGAGCTCTGCGGCAGTGACGGCACCTCCAAGCTCACGGAGGAGGAGGCCAAGCTGCTGATCGCCGCCGCGCCCAATGCCGTCTTCCACTACGCCTTTGACTTTTATGGACAGACCCTTTCCACGGATATGGAGGAGGTCGTCCTGAAAAATGTCAAAATCGGCGACGACGGAGAGAAGGCCATCCGGGATGCTCTGGATCTGCTGTCCAATTGCAAGCGCTTTGTGCTGGATGGCTGCGGCGTGTCCAACGAGGTCATGGCCCAGCTGCGGGAGGACTACCGGGACAGGACCAAGGTCGTCTGGCGGGTATCCTTCGGCAATGGCAGCAGCCTGACGGATGCCCAGGTCATCCGCAGCGTCTACGACCTGAAGGACAGCAACTGCGCCGCTCTGCGCTACTGCGAGGATGCGGTCTACGCCGACTTCGGCCATGACGAATACCTGAACGATTCCAGCTTCCTGGAGGGCATGACCAGCCTGGAGGTGCTGATCCTCTCGGGCTCCCCCATCAAGGACCTGACCTCCTTGGAAAACTGCAAGAACCTGCGAATTCTGGAAATTGCCAACTGCGGCTATATTACGGACCTGACCCCCCTGGCCCAGTGCGAAAGCCTGGAAATGCTGAACATCAGCTACACCAAGGCAGAGGACCTGTCCCCCCTGGAGGAACTGGATCTGACCCATCTGGTAGCCGTAGGCGGCACCGGCACCCGTCTGGGCACCGAGCAGCAGCAGGCCTTTGAAGCCGCCCACCCCGACTGCCAGAATCTCTGGCGGGGTACCCAGGAATACGGCGTAGGCTGGCGGTACGTCAACGACGAAACCAAGATGGACTGGTACGCCCAGGCCGCCGTGGCTTTCAAGTACCCCCACGCCCCCAACAACGCCGGATGGTACCTGGAAGAGAAATAATGCCTGAACCTTCCCCTGCGGGGGAAGGTTTTCCTCTTGACAAATCTGTATCTACTGTATATAATCGATATATACAGTTTGAGGTGATTCCATGTATATTCTCATCGACAACAAAAACGGTACCCCGATTTACGACCAAATCTACACGCAAATCAAAAATCAGATTCTCAGCGGGGAGCTGGAGCCGGATTCCGCGCTGCCCAGCATCCGGGCACTGGCCAAGGATCTGCGCATCAGCTTCATCACCACCAAGCGGGCCTATGAGGAGCTGGAAAAGGACGGCTTTCTCTATACCATCCCCGCCAAGGGGTGCTATGTGGCCCCCCGGAACAAGGAGCTGCTGCGGGAAGAAAATCTGAAAAAAATTGAGGGGCATATCGATGAAATCCTCAGCCTGGCCGCCGCCTGCGGCTTAAGTCAGGCTGATATTCTGGAAATGGTTCGTTTTGCAATGGAGGGAGAAACATGAACGCACTGGAAATTCGGGGCTTAACAAAACATTTTGCTGATTTTACGCTGGACGACCTGAATCTGACCCTGCCCGGGGGCTGCATTCTGGGGCTCATCGGCGAAAACGGCGCGGGCAAAAGCACCACCATCCGCCTGATTTTGGGGATGCTCCACGCAGATTCCGGCACCGTGACCGTCCTGGGCCGGGACAGCCGGGAGAATCCCGTCCTTACCAAGCAGGACATCGGCGTTGTGCTGGACGAGGTGGGCATTCCAGAGTGCATGACCCCAAAGCAGGTGGGAAAGGTCATGGCAAACGTGTTTCTCCGCTGGAACGCGGAGACCTATCAACGGCTGCTGACGAGATTTTCCCTGCCGGAGAACAAAAAATTCAAGGAGTTCTCCAAGGGCATGAAGATGAAGCTGGGACTGGCCGTGGCCCTGTCCCATGAGGCGAAGCTGCTGATTTTGGACGAGGCCACCGGCGGCTTAGACCCGGTGGTACGGGACGAGGTGGTGGATATGCTCGCGGAATTCACCCGGGACGAAACCCACGCCATTCTGATCTCCTCCCACATCGTCAGCGACCTGGAAAAACTCTGCGACTATGTGGCCTTTCTGCACAAGGGGAAGCTGCTGCTGTGCGAAGAAAAGGATCTGCTGCTGTCGGAATACGGCATTCTCCACTGTAAGCCTTATGAGCTGCCGGAAAACGGCGTGCTGCACAAAAAGCAGAACGCCTACGGCGTAGAGGCCATCGTCCGCCGGGATGCCGTAAAGCCGGGAACGGCCCTAAGCCCCATCAGCATGGAAGAGCTGTTTGTATTCATGAGCAAGGAGGCAAAGTGACATGAAAGCGCTGCTTCAAAAGGACCTTTATCAGCTGCGGGCCTATTGCAAAAGCTATCTGCTGATCTGCGCCGTATTTTTTGGCATTTCTCTGGCAGGGGAAGGCAACCTGTTTTTCATCACCTATCCCGCCATGCTGTGCAGTCTGATTCCCGCGACTCTGCAAACCTATGACGAGCGGGGAAAATGGGCCTGCTTCGCCGGGACGCTGCCCTTCACCCGCGCCCAGCTGGTATCCGCCAAATATCTGGTGGGGCTGTGCTGCAGCGGCGTTGTGCTGCTGGGGCTTACTGCCGTACTCCTGGCGGCAGGCACCTATTCTCCCGCCTTTCAGCTGTTTCTGCTGGGGCTAACCCTCTGCCTGTCGCTGGTGACGCCCGCGTTCTGCCTGCCCATTATCTTCCGGTTCGGCACGGAAAAGGGCCGCATGGCCTACTATGTTTCCATCGGCCTCTTCTTTGCCCTGAGCTACGCGCTGGCGGACGGCCTGGGGATCTCCGCCGCGGATGCCTCCTCCATCGCCGCCTGGGGTAGGGCTGGGACTGCTTCCGGGATCGTCGCCGCTGTTCTTGTCTGTATGGCCCTGTATGTGTGCAGCTGGCTGATTTCCATCCGCATATACCAAAAGCGAGAAATTGCGTAACTTCACAAGAACTTAATATTTATCCACTTTTTCTCTTAATAATCTTGGGGTATACTAAGGGTACAAAGTTAATCAACTTGATTACTTGTTTCTTTTTCATTTTCTCCTCCAACAAATAGCAAAGGCCGCGGTGAATGCCGCGGCCTTTGTGCGTCTCTTTGCCTTTCAGGGGAGGCATTGACGCGTGCATAATTTACCTTCTTTTCCTTCGGAATCTGTGGATACTGCCCATTGATATTTTGGCTGAAAGGGAGTATGATATAGGTAAGACGCAAGAACGCAGGATTCAACTTGCAAAATTTTTATGAATTCCGGAGGAAGCTATGAAACCCTACTGCGAAATGAACCGCCAGGAGCTGCTGGAGCTGAAGGAAAGCCTGAAGGCGGAATACAACGACTATCAGAAGCGGAAGCTCTCCTTAAACATGGCCCGGGGCAAGCCCAGCCAGGAGCAGCTGAACCTCTCCATGGGCATGATGGATGTGCTGAACAGTGACAGCGACCTGACCTGTGAGGACGGCACCGACTGCCGGAACTACGGCGTGCTGGACGGCATTGAGGAGGCCAAGGAGCTTATGGCCGACATGATGGAGGTCCGGCCCGACCAGGTCATCATCTACGGCAACTCCAGCCTGAACGTCATGTATGACACCGTGGCCCGGTCCATGATCAGCGGCGTTATGGGCTCTACCCCCTGGTGCAAGCTGGACAAGGTGAAGTTCCTCTGCCCCGTTCCCGGCTACGACCGGCACTTCGCCATCACCCAGTATTTCGGCATTGAGATGATCAACATCCCCATGCTGCCCACCGGCCCGGATATGGACCTGGTGGAGAAGCTGGTGTCCTCCGACGACTCCATCAAGGGCATCTGGTGTGTGCCCAAGTATTCTAACCCCCAGGGCATCTCCTATTCCGATGAAACCGTAAGGCGCTTCGCCCGCCTGAAGCCCGCCGCCGTGGACTTTAGGATCTACTGGGACAATGCCTACACCATTCACCACCTGTACGACCACGACCAGGACCACCTGATCGAGATCCTGGCGGAGTGCAAGCGGGCAGGCAATCCGGACCTGGCCTACAAGTTCGCCTCCACCTCCAAGATCAGCTTCCCCGGCTCCGGCATCTCCGCCATGGCCGCCTCCCAGAACAACCTGGTGGACATCCGCGCCCAGATGAAGGTCCAGACCATCGGCCATGACAAGGTGAACCAGCTGCGCCATGTGCGCTTCTTCGGCGACATTCACGGCATGGTGGAGCACATGCGCAAGCACGCCGACATTCTGCGGCCCAAGTTTGAGCTGGTCCACAACGCCCTGGAAACCGAGCTGGGCGGCCTGGGCATCGGCACCTGGACCAACCCCAAGGGCGGCTACTTCGTGTCCTTCGACTCCCTGGACGGCTGCGCCAAGGAGATCGTCTCCCGCTGCAAGAAGGCAGGCCTGGTGCTCACCGGCGCCGGTGCCACCTATCCCTACGGCAAAGACCCCCACGACAGCAACATCCGCATTGCCCCCTCCTTCCCCAACTGCGACGACCTGGCAATGGCCATGAAGGTCTTCACCTGTGTGGTCAAGCTGGTCAGCGTCAAGAAATACCTGGCCGATATGGACGCCGCCGAGCAGCACGCATAAGATTCTGCCCTCTTTTCCCCCCTGGGATGCCATCCGCACCCCGGGGGATTTTGTGCTCAAAAAAAACAGGTTGCACCCAGGGCGGAAATGATGTATTCTATCAGGGAGAAACCGCTGTCCGCCCTGGGCAGCACAGAATACAGGAGGAATGGAATTATGAATGAACGCTGGGATTTGACCCCGATCTATACAGGCCTGGAGGCCCCGGAGTTTGCGGTCGACCTGGAGAAGCTGGACGAAACCGTAAAGTCCCTGGAAGCCTTTGCAAAAAAGCTGCCCCGGCAGGACCATAAGGCTGCCCTGCTGGAGGCCCTGGACCTGGAGGAGCAGCTGGTAAAGCTTGTGAACAAGCTGGCCGGCTATGCCAGCCTGGAGCAGTCCGCAGACACGAGAAACAGCGCCGCCATGTCCGCCATGGGCAGAGTCATCGCCCTGGATGCGGCCTCTGCCGCCCCTCTGGCCGCCATCAAAGAATGGATCGGCTCTCTGGAGGACCTGGACGCGCTGACGGAACAAGACCCGGTCCTGAAGGACTATGCCTACCTGCTGCAGCGGATTCAGAAGGACAAGGTCCACCAGCTGCCCGGCATTGGCGAAGAGGTGGTGGCCAAGCTCTCCCAGAGCGACGCCTGGGCGGATATGCACCAGCACCTCACCAGCACCGTGGCCGTGCACTACCGGGGAGAGACCACCAATCTCTCCGCCATCCGGAACCTGGCCTATTCCGACGATCCTTCCGTCCGGAAGGACGCCTACGAGGCAGAGCTTGCCTGCTACGACGCCATCAAAGACCCCGTGGCCTTCGCCCTGAACTCTCTGAAGCTGAAAACCATCACCATGTCCCAGCTCCGGGGCTATGCATCCCCGCTGGACATGGTTCTGGAAAACTGCGACATGCGCCGGGAGACCCTGGACGCCATGTTTGCCGCCATGGACGCGTATCTTCCCAAATTCTGGCAGTACCTCAAGGCCAAGGGAAAGCTCCTGGGCCACGAGAACGGCCTGCCCTGGTACGACCTGTTCGCCCCGGTGGGCAAGTCCTCCCGGACCTTTACAACTCAGCAGGCCAGGGACTATCTGGTGGAGCTGTTCTCCCGGTTCGATAAAGCGGAAGCGCAGATGATCGCCCGGGCCTTCGACAACGCCTGGATCGATTTCTTCCCCAGAGACGGCAAGGCCGGCGGCGCTTTCTGCGCCGGTGTGGAATCCTTAGGCGAAAGCCGGATTCTGACCAACTTCGACGGCCAGATGGGCGACGTGGTGACCCTGGCCCATGAGCTGGGCCACGCCTTCCACAATGAGAACATCCGCGCCCACCGCCCCCTGAACAAGGACTACTCCATGCCCGTGGCGGAGACCGCCTCCACCTTCAATGAGTGCGTGGTCATGGCTGCCGCCATTGGCGACGCGGCAGATGACGCGGAGAAGCTGGCGCTGATCGAATCCCAGCTGTCCGATGCCACCCAGGTCATCTGCGACATCTATTCCCGGTTCCGCTTCGAGCGGGAGGTCTTCCAGCGCCGGGAGCAGGAGTTCCTGAACAGCGATACCCTGTGCGACATCATGCTCCGCGCCCAGAAGGCCTCCTACGGCGACGGCCTGGACGAAACCGTCCTGCACCCCTATATGTGGGTCTGCAAGAGCCACTACTATGGCTCCACCTATTATAACTTCCCCTATGCCTTCGGTGCGCTGTTCGCCCGGGGCCTGTATGCCCAGTACGAAAAGGAGGGCGCTGCCTTCGTGCCCAAGTACAAGCAGCTGCTCTACACCACCACCGTCGCCTCCGCCGAGGACACCGCCAAGGTCGCGGGCATTGACCTGACAGATAAAAACTTCTGGCGCGGCGCCCTGGACATCATCGCAAAGCAGATCGATACCTTCTGCGCACTGGCGGAAAAGGCGTAAAAAAGGCTCCCCAAAAGCTTCCCCTCCGGGCGGTGCGTCGCGCAGCGAATCTAATCTGGCATAGCTGCCGGTGGCAGCTATGCCATAAAAAGTGGAGCTGGCAGGGCGTAGCCCTGACTGAGGAGGGGCGTAATGAGCGGGAGCGGTTGGAATCACGTACCTCTCCCTCCCGCAACGCCCCTCTTCCGTCTCGGCCGCGCCGAGCCGCCTTCCCCGGAGGGGAAGGCTGGGATTCCACCGCTGTGCGCCGAATTCAGGAAGGGCAAAAGACCCATATTTTGACAGTTTTCACAAACTTCCGAAAGTAATATTGAAATTCCCTGCGGCCGGTGCTAGAATATGCGCAGTAGTTAGCATATGCTGACTGCTTAGAAATATATTGGAGGTATTTCCCATGAATATGAAGAAGCTCGGTTCCTTTGCCGCCGGTGTTCTGTTCGGCACCGCCGGTTTGAAGATTCTTGGCAGCGAGGATGCCAAAAAGGTCTATGCCCACACCACCGCCGCCGTGCTGCGGGCCAAGGACTGCGTCATGAAGGCCGTCACCACCGTCCGGGAAGGCGCCCAGGATATCTACGCCGATGCCCAGGACATCAACGAAATCCGCGCACAGAAGGATGCCGTCATTGAGGACGCTCCCATGGAGGCCGCTCCCGCCGAGGCAGCGGAATAAAGCCCAAACAGCAGCCGTGTCATTGCCCAGCGCAATGGCACGGTTTTTGGAGAACAGAATATGAAGTGCAGTATTTTACATGAATCCAGAGGCCGGATGCGCGTCCATCTCCACTGCGGACGGATGAGCCTGCATCAGGCGGATGTGCTGGAATATTATCTGAAAAATGTGCCGGATGTTCTGGACGTGACGGTCTACGACCGCACCCAGGACGCAGTGGTCCGCTATGAAGGAAGCCGCAGCGCAGTGGTTGCCGCTCTGGCAGCCTTTGCCTTTGCCCGGGCTGAGGCCATGGACCTGGTGCCGGACCACACCTCCCGGGCTCTGAACCGGGAATTTGAGGAAAAGCTCACCATGACGGTTTGCCGCCGGGCCTTTTCCAAACTCTTCCTGCCCCTGCCGGTGATGGCGGCCATTGCGGCGGTGAAATCCCTGAAATACATCAAAGAGGGCCTGTCCGCCCTGCTCCACGGCAAGCTCAGCGTTGCCGTGCTGGATGCCACAGCCGTGACCGTTTCCATGGTCCGGGGGGATTTCAATACCGCCGGGTCTGTCATGTTCATGCTCCGGCTGGGCGAGATCCTGGAGGAGTGGACGCACAAAAAATCCGTAGCCGATCTGGCCGGGGCCATGTCCTTGCAGGTGGAATCCGTGTGGATGCAGTCGGATGGAGCCGAGGTGCTGGTGCCCGTGGGGCAGGTGCAGGTTGGAGACCGGATCATCGTCCGCACCGGCAGCCTGATTCCCCTGGACGGCAAGGTGATCTCCGGCGAGGCCATGGTAAACCAGGCCTCCATGACCGGTGAATCCCAGCCCGTGCCCAAGAAGGCCGGCAGCTTCGTCTATGCGGGCACCGTAGCCGAAGAGGGCGAATGCGTCATCCGGGTGGAGAAGGCCCAGGGCAGCGGACGGTACGACCGAATCGTGAAAATGATCGAGGATTCCGAAAAGCTCAAGTCCTCCGCAGAGGCCAGCGCCTCCCATCTGGCGGACAAGCTGGTGCCCTATACCCTGGGCGGTACGGCCCTGACCTATCTGATCACCCGGAATATCACCAAGACCCTGTCCGTGCTCATGGTGGACTTCTCCTGTGCCCTGAAGCTGGCTATGCCCATTGCGGTGCTGTCCGCCATGCGGGAAAGCGCCCAGTACCACATCTCCGTCAAGGGCGGCAAATTCCTGGAGAACATGGCCAAGGCGGATACCGTCGTCTTTGACAAGACCGGCACCCTGACCCACGCCACCCCCACGGTTGCCCAGATTGTCCCCTTCGGCGGGCACTCCGAGACGGAGATGCTGCGCCTGGCCGCCTGCCTGGAGGAGCACTACCCCCACTCCATTGCCAATGCCGTGGTGGAGGAGGCCAAGCGCAGAGGACTGGACCACCAGGAGTACCACTCCCAGGTACAGTACATCGTGGCCCACGGCATTTCCAGCATGGTGGATGGGGAAAAGGTCATCATCGGCAGCGCCCACTTTGTCTTTGAGGACGAAAAGTGCGTCATTCCCGATGGCGAGCAGGAAAAATACGAGCAGCTTGACCCCAGCTATTCCCACCTGTACCTGTGCATCGGCGGCACCCTGGCCGCAGTGCTCTGCATTTGTGACCCTCTCCGGGCGGAAGCGGCGCAAGCGGTCCGGGCACTTCATGACTGCGGCATTTCCAATGTGGTCATGATGACCGGCGACAACCGCAGAACGGCCCAGGCCGTGGCGAAAGCCGTAGGGGTGGATGAGGTCCATGCCGAGGTGCTGCCGGAGGACAAGGCCGCCTTCATCCGGCAGGCCCGGGAAAAAGGCCATACGGTCATCATGGTTGGCGACGGTGTCAACGACTCCCCTGCCCTTTCCGAGGCGGACGTGGGCATTGCCATTTCCACCGGCGCGGCCATTGCCCAGGAGATTGCGGACATCACCGTCTCCTCGGAGGATCTGATGGCCCTGGTCACCCTGCGGCAGCTGAGCTGCGCACTGATGGCGAGAATTCACCGGAACTACCGGTTCATCATCGGCTTCAATTGCAGCCTGATCGGTCTGGGTCTCATCGGCATCCTGCCCCCCACCACCAGCGCCCTGCTGCACAATATGTCCACCCTTGGCATCAGCATGAAGAGCATGACGAATCTGCTGTAAGCATACCGAAAAAAGCATCCCCGCATTCCGGGCACGGCGCTGTGCTCCGAAATGCGGGGATGTTTTATGCTTCCGTGCACCGCACCGTGACCCGGCTTTTGCCGCCGACGGTGCAGGTGAAGAGGGTCAGATCATACTCGCCGGAGAGCATGCCCTCCACGTCCTCCGGGGCCAAGGTCTCCAGGGCGGCGACCCGGTAATGGGTCACGTGGCCGTCCATATCCGTAAAGCACACGGTGTCCCCGGGCTGCAGATCGCCGATGCGGCCGAAGTGCTGGGGGTAATTGTGGGCCGCCAGGACCAGATCCTTTGAATAGGTACTGCCGGCAAACCGGCCGGGGGCCACCCGGAAGCCCTCATAGCTCCATTGGCTCTGAATGGGCAGGGTCAGCTCCAGCGAGGGGATGCTGAGATAGCCAATATAGTCCCAGCCATTGACGGTCTGGGTAGGCATCTCCGGCACCGGGGCGGTGGGCTCCGTCTCCGGGGCCAGGGTCTGCGGAGGCATGGCCGTCGCCTCCTGGGCGTTGGCATAGACCACGGGCAAGAGCTCCTCCAGCACCGCCCCGGCCTCCCGGCCGCTCTCGGTGGACCGGTGCAGATTGCTGCCCACAAAGCCCAGGGCTCCCAGAATGCACAGAGCCCCCGCAATGGCAGTGACCCGGCGGATGCGCTTCCGGGTCATGACGGCCCCGCAGACGAGGCCCAGGCCAAACAGGCCCAGTACGCAGACCCCCTGCCAGTCCTGCCCCGTCTGGGGCAGCCGGGATGGCTTGCCGGGAACCCGGGACGGGGCGGTGGTTGGCGGTGCCGGAGGCTGGCGCTTTTGCAGCTTGGGATAAACCTCCACCGCCTCCAGCGCTGCCCCGGTCTCCGGGTCTTGGCCCGGAAGGGCCGCCAGGAAGGGCTGGACCGTATAGTCGGTTTTCTCATCCCGGGGGACTGCCAGGTAGGCCCCTGCCTCCAGGCCGGAGAACAGGGCATCCCCCTGGGTGTCCGTCTTTCGGGTGTCCAGGGGCTCCCGGTCCCTGGCAAGCTCTGCCAGGGTATCCGCCAGGGCATCCCAGGACTCCGGAAGCACACTGTCGGAGCCAAACCCCTCCGCCGGGACGAAGCGGCCCCGGTTATCCAGGCTGCCTGCCCGGTATAAATCCAGCTCCATGCCCGCCACGGCACGCTGCTCATACCGGCAGTGCACCGCCAGGCTGTAGGGGCTCCCGGCAGCAGCCGCCAGGGGCAGCACCAGCAGCAGGAGGCTACAGAATATCCGTCGTATCCAGGTTCTCTTCTTCATCGGATTCTCCTTCCGAGGGGTGCTTTCTGCCGACGTGCAGCAGCACCGCGAAAAAGATGATCAGCACCGGCAGCGCCATCAGGGGGGCCGCCAGCATGGGCTCGATCTGAATGGCATCGGAGGTCAGGCGCACATTGGCCGCCTCCGGCGTATTGGGCACCCGGTGGCCCCGGACCAGAAGCCTATGGGTATTGATGCCATAGGGGGTGCAGGTCACCAGAGTGCACAGGTCCTTCCCGGGCTCGATCTGCAGCGCGTCCACCTCGGTGGGCTCCACAATGAGGATCTGGTCCACCTCGTAGGTCAGCACCTCGTCCAGCACCCGGATGGAGAAGGTGTCCCCCTCCACGATCTTGTCCAGATTGGTAAACAGCTTGGCGCTGGGCAGGCCTCTGTGGCCGGAGAGCACGCAGTGGGTGCCCTCGCCGCCTACGGGCAGGCTGGTCCAGTCCACATGGCCCACGGCGATCTGCAAAACGGATTCGGCGGTGCCGTGGTAGACGGGCAGGGACACATTGATATTGGGGATCTCGATATAGCCCATAATGCCCGTGCCGCTGAGGTTCAGAAGCTCTTCATATTGCTCCTGCTGCTCCTCCGTCAGGGTGAAGCTGTTCACCCGGTCTAAAAGGGTGCGGTTGTAGTCCACCGCCTGCTTCCACAGGTCCTTATACCGGTCCTGATCCAGGGCGTTGACCTGTTCGGCGTATTCCGAAACGGCCCGGCTGGCGTGGAGGGAATTCCAATAGTCACTGACGGTGGGGTACAGCAGCAAGGACAGCCCTGCCAGAAAAATCAGCACCAGGACAATATTGGTCAGCTTCCCGGACGTTTTCTTTTTCATGCAGAGCTCTCCTTTCTGCTGTGGTTTTACCTTGTTTCCCCACGCCCCTGCGCAGGGGGCGTGGGGAAATGAAAGGGGGAAAGAAATGGGTCTTTGTTATGCGGCCATGCGCTTCTTGGTGACCAGCAGGATCACGGCGCCCAGGGCCATGGCGGAGCCCAGGACATAGAAGACGGTGGTGCCGATGCCGCCGGTGGAGGGCAGCTCGGCGCCGGCGTTGTTCTCGACCTTGACGATGCCGCTCGTATCCGTTTGTGTCTGATCGGCAACAAAGCTGGTTTCCGTCAGCTTGCCGTTCTCGGTCTTATGAGCAACGGTCACCTTGACAGGCTCTCTGAGCAGGTTGTAGCCCTTCGGGGCCTTGGTCTCCGTCAGGTAGTAGGTGCCGTCCGCCAGGCCGTTGATTACCAGCTCACCGGTCTCACCGGTGGTAATGGTATCGACTGCGGTATCGGTTTCGGTGGGCAGTGCCAGGCGATAGGTCGTGTCATCAACCTTGACAAGCTTGATAACTTGCGCACCTGCTTTATCTCTGCTCAGCTTAAAGATTGCACCGGCCAGTTTCTCTTCCGTTGCCTGGTCGCTGTCAGCTGCCTTCTTCATGGTGTACTTGACGATGTCCATCTTCCAGACGTAGGTCTCGGTCTGGTCGTACTCCGTATGGGAATTCGTACCGTATTCCACCCTGGCCTTGTTGACATTGGCTTCGTCAGCAATCACAGCGTTTTCATTGATCTGCGCGTAATAGGTGACCGTTACCACATCGCCGGTTTTCAGGATGCTTGCGTTGCCTTCGGCATTGTTGTTAAAAGTAAGGGTAAATCCTCTGGGCTCAGTAGTCTCAGCGACATTGTAGTTCTCAGCAGCCAGTGCACTTCCATTCACCGTTACGGTCAAAGGATAGGTTTCATTGTTGACAAAGGTCAGGCCGCCCGTCATCTCATCCACGAGCTTGTAGTTCACAGGGGCCTTGTCCTTCACCGTGATCTGGATGGTAAACTTAACATATGTACCGATCTCTGCCACGTTCTGCTTCTTGGTGGTATCCTCCACATTCTTCACAATGACCGTTGCTTCGTTCTTCTCACGCACCTCTGCGTTGGGAGCGGTGGTATCCAGAGAGCAGAGGATGCCCAGATCGGACCGCACCAGATAGTAGCCCAGGTCCAGGCCGCTGATGGTCAGTTCGTTACCGTCCGAAGCCGTAGCCGTTTGGACCGGCCGGAGCTTCTTCTCCTCTGCATAGGCCTTGGCCTTGGCGGCGAAATCCGCAATACCGGGCTTCAGGTTTTCGTTTGCCAGGACATATTTCGTGCCGCCGTTCTCAAAGAGATTAAAGTAGTTATTATCGCTGCCGTCTTTGACATTGGTAATAAAGTCTGCCCAGGCATCGGCCGTCAGCTTGTAGATGAAGCCGTTATTTTCCAGGTCGCTTTCGTCCTCAACGACATCCAGGAGCTTGAACACCTCGTAGGTCTTCCCCTGGGCGGGGTTGGAAATGGTGATGCTGCCGGGCTTTGCATCCTCTGCGAACGCCGTCGCGCACAGTCCCAGGGTCAGGACCAGGGCCAGAACCAGGGCAAAAAACTGTCTCGTATGTTTCATTGTGTTTTCCTTCCTTTTCCTTTGTAAATTTTGTTTTTCGTGATTTTGGGGGAACTACGCTGCCCTCCTTTTCCGGGAGATGCACGCTCCGGCAAGGGCCAGAGCCATTAAGAAAACGCCGGGGAGAATGTATACCGTCATTCCGGGGCCGCCGGTGTCCGGGAGCTTGCCGCCATAGCGGTTGTTGAAGGTCACGGAATAAGCGTTTGGCAATTGGTCCTGGCAGGCTTCATCGGAATAATAGGTCGCCTTGGCCAGAAGGCTTCCGCCCGAAGCCGTCACCGTTACCTTGGCATAGTAGACGGTGCTGTCAAACATGATTCCCGGGTGGGTTGCCGATTCGTTCCGTTCCTGAATCTTATAGAGATACTCACCGGGTGACTGATAGATGATTTCCTTGAAATTGACCTCCGAGAGCGCATTGTTTACGCTCTGAACAGGGGTCTCGGACCAGCCGCCTTCCCCATTCTTTTCGTAAAGGTCAAAGGTGAAGGTCGTGTTCGGCAGGGTCTGGTCTGTGATCTGCTTGCCGTTTAAGAGCTTGACCGCCTGCAGATTGTTGGTGGTCATGGGCATTCTCTGGCCGCTGTAGGCCCACATATGGCCCTCGCCAGCTGCTCTCAGGCTGTCCGCAATCACGCAGCCGTTGAAATAGCCGCCGTCCAGGTCCACATGGGCATTGGGGGCTACAATGTGGCCTGTCACCGCCGTTCCGTTGACGGTGGCTGCATCCGGGCACAGGAAGACGATGCCGCTCTGCTGGCCGGATTCGATGCTGTCCGGCTGCTTGCCGTCCAACCATACCTTGGGGATATTTACCGTTTCCCCCCGAAGGATGATGGTCGTATCCAGACCGGCTGTAACGTTCAGCAGGTCCAGGTCTTGTCCCCGCGCAAACGCTCCCGCCGGGAATTCATAGCAGCCGCCCGCATTGAGGGTTTTGCCGATATTGTCTTCCCCCAATACCCCGGCTGTTCCGGTGATACCGGCCATCTCCGCACGGATTTGACTCATCGCAGCAGTGAAATCCACGTACTGCTGTGCATACCAGTAGTTTCCGGTATCCCGGCCGCCGTCGACACCGTCATTTACGCCGATTCCGGTTGGATACATTTCCTTCCCCAGATATACGGGCAGGTCCGGCTGGGCCGTGATGATCGTATTGACTTTCGTAGTTCCAATGTAGCTTGGTGCACCGTGGGGGGCTCCGTACGTGTTTCCGTAGGACAGACCGCCCAGGCCGTTCAGTGTTACGGTTCCGCCTGCAACGACAGGTCCAACCACATGGCTGCCGGTGTAATCATTCTGCACAAACACATTGTACTTTCTGAGGATATAGCCGATGGAGTAGGAGGCCCCCGGCCAGTCCAGATAGGACTCCGTCAGCGGCTCCCAGTGGTCGATTAGAAACTCTGCCGGGGCGGTGATCTGGTTCCCCGTTGTCAGTGTCTTTTTGTCCTCGGACAGCTTTACATTTTGCCAGCTGTCCCATTCCGCCAACGCACCATCCACATGGTGATAGATCTTAGGTTTCTCGCTTTCCGTCATAGGCGATGCGGCGTCCACAGTAAAGGTAAGCTCTCCACAAGTATATGGCATACCATCGGCAGTCAGAATTTCGACTTTGATACCTTTATCTACCACAACTCTGCCATGGTCCATTTTCACAGGCTCCGTATCTGAGGCGGTGACTTGCAGCCTATAGCCCTCCATGCCGGTTGTCCAGGTTGTGGTATCTACCGTCACTGTCAAATCCCCGACTGTTACCGTGCCAATGTAACCGCCGCCGGTCTTGGGGACCAATGTCCCGTCCTCCGTTTCCAGAGTCTCCACCGCCGCCGCTGCCTCCAGCAGGGCTTGCAAGGCCTCCAGGGAATCGATTTTCTCCGCCTCCGGGTCTGCCTCCATTTCCGCCAGCCCCGCCAGAATTTCCTCCGGGGTCAGGCCGAAGCGCTCCAGCAGCCCATCCAGGGCGGCTGCGTCCTCCTCCGTCTCGATGCCAAGCCGCTGCCGCAGCCCGTCAAGAGGGGTAAGGGGCTCTGTCTCTTCCGTCTGCTGGGGCTCCTCTGTCTGCCGGGGCTCCTGCTGCGCCAGACAGATATCCGTATGGATGTGCTCCGGGACGGTGCAGATCAGGTCCTCCCCATCGTAGCAGCTCTCCCCATGAGTGTGCTCTGCCATGCCGCAGCACAGCTCCGGCGCCAGGGTATAGGCGGGGGTCGGCTCCGGGATGGGGCAGCAGTCGTCCGTGTGGGTGTGCTCAGGGATTGTACAGGTCAAAACCGGGTAGCTCACCGGCTCCCCATAGCAGCCTTCCGAATGGATGTGCTCCTGCGTCTGGCAGAGAAGATTCCCCTCTGCATCGTAGCAGTCGTCATTGTGCGCGTGCTCCTCCAGGGTGCACACCAGCGGGGCCGGGCCGATCTGCTGGGTGCAGCATTCCTCGGTATGGGTATGGGCCTCCAGGCCGCATTCCGGCTGGTCCGACAGGGTAATGGCCGGGCGCATGAGCACCCAACCGGCCCCCAGGGTCACGAGGGCGCACAGGATGCATACAATATTTCTGCGGCGAAGAGCCGCTTTTCGTTTCTGAGAATAGGTTCCCAAGTCCCGCAAAGTCGCCGCACCTCTTTTCCAAAAGCGAAACTAAAAGAATGGTTTATCCGATCAGGCCAAAGTCCGACAGCGGCCAGATGCAAAAGGCGATGCGCCCCACGATCTGTTCCCCGGCCACACAGCCAACCGCCGTATTCCGGGAGTCCACGGAAATTTTCCGGTTGTCTCCCACCAGGAACCATCGCCCGTCGCCCACCTGATAGGGCAGGCTGATATTGGTATCGCCGAAGGCCTTCTCCGTCAGGTAGGGCTCCTCCAGCAAAGTGCCATTGACATACAGGTTGCCGCTCTCGTCCAGGTCCACCCAGTCGGAAGGCCCCGCCACGCAGCGCTTCACCAGCAGCTTATTGCCATGGTAAAAGGCGATGACATCGCCCTCGGAAAAGCGGCTGCTCTTGACGGCCACCACGATCTGCCCATCCCGCAGGGTGGGGGACATGGAGCTGCCGTGGATCTCCAGCACCGGGAACCACAGCGTTGCCGCCAGGACGCCGATGGCCGCCGCAGCCAGCAGGGCCGTCAGGGTGCTGGCCAGGGTGCGCCGATACCGGCGGCGGTAGCGCAGGCGCTTCCGCTCGGCCTTCACCTGGTCCAGGGAGGGCACCTCGGCATTGCAGTTTCTCTGCCGCATCACGGTTCCTCCTTCGATTCCTTGGAAATGCCCAGGGAGGTCAGATAGATGTCCGCCGCCCTCTGGGCCGCTTCCAGCACACCGGAGACGGCCAGGGCCGCCTCTGCCAGGGAGCCGGCCTTCTCCACCCGGAGCTGCCGGGTTTCCAGCTCTGCCCGGAGCGCTGCGTTCTCCTTTTGCAGCTGCTCCTGCCGGAGCTGCAGGGTATAGATGATGTCGATCAGCTCTTCCCTGCGCAGATGCCGCAGCTGACGGTCTGTCATGGAACCATCCCTCCTTGATATAGGATACATCATACACGGCATTTTCCATTTGATATCTACCGTTCGATTACTAATTCTAGCGAGAATGAAAATTTTTTCAACAGCTTGCGCCCACTTGGGCAAAGGGAAGCAAAAGAAGGCAACTGTCTTCAAAATGTCGAAAAAGCGGGCTGACATATGCGCAATTTTTACGCGTTACAGTCTCATAGCGTAAAAAAGGTTTTGTCAACTCCTACAAATATCCTTTGCTTTCATCCTAAAAAAGTGGTTATTATTTCGCCGGTATTCGCGTATTTTTGCATAGAAGGAAGCCTTTTCCCTTTTCCCCCTCAGGGAAGTTTTTTCTCTATCTTATTTTTCTCTTTCATGCTATAATAGCCCCAGTATTCCAAAAACAGAATCAAAGAAAAGGAGAACCCCATGCAGACAGAATTGCTGCGGCTGAGAACCGCGAACATCGGGCAGACCTGCGCCGGCTTCCGGCTGGTGAAAAAGGAATATGTGCCCTCCAAGCACGCCGATCTCTACACCCTGCGCCACGAGAAGACCCAGGCGGAGCTCCTGTATTTTGACCGGGCGGACGAGAACAAGACCTTCGCCATTGCCTTCAAGACCCTGCCGGAGGACGACACCGGCGTTTTCCACATTCTCGAGCACAGCGTGCTCAACGGCTCCAAGCGCTTTCCCGTCCGGGAGCCCTTCGTGAATCTGCTGCAAAGCTCCATGCAGACCTTCCTGAACGCCATGACCTACCCGGACAAGACGGTGTACCCCGTAAGCAGCCGCAACGACCGGGATTTCCACAACCTGATGGAGGTCTACCTGGACGCGGTGTTCTGCCCCGCCATCTACGAAAAGCCCCAGATCTTCATGCAGGAGGGCTGGCACTACGAATTCGACAGTGCAGAGGCCCAGCCCTACTACAACGGCGTTGTGTACAGCGAGATGAAGGGCGCGTTTTCCAGCGTGGATGAGCTGATGGAGACGGAATCCATGCGGCTGCTGTTCCCGAACAACTGCTATGGCTTCGTCAGCGGCGGCCACCCGGAGAGCATCCCCAAGCTGACCTACGAGCAGTTCATTGCCAACCACAGGCGGTTCTATCACCCCTCCAATTCCCGGATCTTCCTGGACGGCAAAATGGACATCGACGAAATTCTGCACTACATAGACGCAGAATACCTGAGCAAATACGACTACCGCGCCCCGGACTTTGATTTTCTGGTCCAGCAGCCCACAGCCGCGGAAAAAACCGTCTCCTACTGCGTCAAGCCCGGAGAGGACGCCAAGGCCCACTTGGTCTTCTCCAAGGTGCTGTGCCGCCACGACGAGCCGGAAAAGGTCATTGCCGCCAAGGTGCTGGCAAAATACCTGACGGGCTCCAACGAGGCCCCCCTGAAGCGGGCCTTCCTGGAAAAGGGCCTGTGCCAGGACGTTTCCCTGTCCGTGACTGACGGCATTTTCCAGCCCTTTGTCACACTGAGCATCCGCAACACCCGGCAGGCGCAATTCGCCGAGGCCGAGAAGTGCCTCAGCGACACCGTCCGGGAGATCCTCGCCAGGGGTCTGGACAGGGAAGCCCTGCTGGCGGAATTGGAGCGGATGGCCTTCTCCAGCCGGGAGATTGAGGAGCCCTACGGCCTGATCCTGGGGCTGACGGCCCTGGACGGCTGGCTCTACGGCGACGACCCCCTGACCTATATCGAAACCGCCGGAATTTACGACGCACTGCGCCGGAAGGTGGACGGCAGCTGCTTTGCAGACCTGCTGGCGGAGCTGCTGGGCGATGGGGCCAAGCTCTGCAAGGTCCGTCTGCTGCCCTCTGAGACCAAGGCCCAGGAGGACCAGGCCGCCGAGCAGGCCCGCCTGGAAGCCGACATTGCCCACTGGGACGCTGCCGCCCGGGAGAAGGCCTATGCGGCATTTAAAGCCATGGGCGACTGGCAGAAAGCTCCGGATTCCCCCGAGGCCCTGGCCACGCTGCCCACGCTGTCCCTTTCCGATGTGGCCGAGGATGTGCCCGAAACCCCGGTGAAGCTGGAAAAAGATGGGCTTTTGCAGGTGCAGACCGAATCCAACGGCATTACGTACCTGAAGCTCTTCTTCGATGTATCCGATTTGGATTTGGAGCAGCTGCGGCTGCTGAATGTGCTCTCCGACTGCTTCGGCAAGCTGCACACGGCCCGCACCTCTGCCCAGGACCTGCAAACCCGCATCAAGGCCAACCTGGGCCACCTGGCCGCGGGGATCGAGCGCATCGCCCCGCCGAAGCAGCTGGATGTATGCAAGCCCTATCTGGTGGTCTCTGCCGCCATGCTGGAGGAGAACGCTCCCAAGGCCCTGGCCCTGCTGACCGAACTGCTGACCGAAACACGCTATGACGAGGCAGACCGCATTGCCGAGATCATCGACCAGGGCAGCTACTATTACAAGCAGGCCCTGGTCAGCAGCGGCCACATGTTCGCCATCTACAAGGCCATGGCCCCCTTCTCCAAGGACGCCGCCCTGCGGGAGTGCCTGGAGGGTGAGAGTTATGTAACCTGGCTGGAGGCCCTGTCCCGGCGCTTCCGGGACAGCGCCCTGTGCGATGCGCTGTCCGCCCTGGCGAAAAAGGCCTTTGCCGGAAACCGGCTCTTCACCGCCTATACGGGCAGGCTCGACCGCGGCCTGGTGGATACCCTCCGCGCCGCCCTGCCGGAGAGCCCTGTTGGGGCTCCCGCCCAGGTTCCCGCCTTCGAGAAGAAGCCCGCCGCCATTGAGATCGCCTCCGATGTGGGCTACAGCGCCCTGGGCGCCAACCTCTATGCCATCGGTAGCGGCTACACCGGCAGCGTTTCCGTACTGGCCTCGCTGATGACCTATGGCTACCTGTGGAACGCCGTCCGGGTTCGGGGCGGCGCCTACGGCACGGGCATGAAGGCCGGGTCTGACGGCAACGTCTGCTGCTACTCCTACCGTGACCCCAACCTGCCCGGAACCAGGGCCGCCTTCGCCGCCATGGCAGACTTCCTGGAGGACTGGCTGAAGCAGGGCGAGGACATGGAGAGCACCGTCATCGGCACCGTCAACACCACCGATCCTCTGGTAGGCCCCTCCACCGCCCTGTCGCTGGAATGCAGCCGCTACCTGCGGGGCGTTTCCCATGCCGACATTCTGCGCATCCGCCGCGAGCTTCTGCACACCACCCGGGAAGACCTGGAAGGGCTTGTAACAATGCTGCGCACCTTCCAGGACAGCGCCGTCTTCTGCGCCGTGGGCAACCGGGACGCCATTGCATTTCTGAAGTAAACGAATTCAAGGCAAAGCGGCATCTTTCTGTTCTGAAAGATGCCGCTTTGCCTTATTTTTGCCCGTAATAAGCGTTTTTCCCATGCTTACGCAGATAGTGCTTGTCCAGCAATGGCTGTTGGATCTGCTGCAAAGACGGGTTTAGCCGCAAGCTGTGATAATTCATGAACGCCGTCTGTTCCAGCACCGCCGCGTTGTGAACCGCCTCTGCCGGATCTCTGCCCCACGCAAAAGGGCCATGGCTGCGAACCAGCACAGCCGGGATCTCGGCGGGATCTCTGCCCGCAAAAGTCTCAGCAATGACGTTTCCCGTCTCCCGCTCATAGTCCCCGGCAATCTCCTCCGGAGTCATCGCCCGGGTACATGGCACCGCCCCATAAAAATCATCCGCCTGCGTCGTTCCGTAGGGCACGACCTCCACGCCTGCCTGCGCAAAGGCCGTTGCCCAACGGCTGTGCGTATGCACAATGCCTCCGCAGTCCGGAAACGCGGCATAAAGCACCAGATGAGTCGGCGTATCACTGGATGGTCTCCATTTTCCCTCTACAGTATTGCCCGCCATGTCCACCACAACCATATCCGCAAGGGTCATGGTCTCATAGGGTACTCCGGATGGCTTGATGACAATCAGCCCGCGCTCCCGGTCTATTCCTGAGACGTTTCCCCAGGTAAACGTCACAAGGTCCAGCTTCGGCAGGCAGAGATTCGCTTGCAGGACCTGCTCTTTCAGTTCTTCCAGCATATTCGCTTCCCCTTTCAGTCCGGCAAAACAGCTACAGCCGTTCTTTCGATTTCCAGTGCCTGACGATAGCGCACCAGAAATGCCGCAAAGCCCTCAATTTCCCGCTGCTCCGCCATAACCGTATGGGCTTCCGCTTCCGAAAACACCTTGTTTTCCAGAAAATCCTCCAGTGTCTCCCCAGGCCGGTGCCACAGCAGATACCCGCACAGCAGCGCCATGCCATAGGGCCCCCCCTCTCCCGCCGTTTCCATAACGGCCACAGGCGTCCCGGTGGCCGCGGACAGGATCCGCTGTCCCACCTCCGGCGTCTTGAAGAATCCGCCGTGGGCATAGAGTTTGGTCAGCTCCACTTTTTCCTGCCGCGTCAGAATATCCAGCCCGATTTTCAGTGCGGCAAGGGCAGACAGGAGGTGCGTCCGCATAAAGTTTCCCAAGTTCAATTGACTGTCCGGACTGCGGACCATCAGCGGGCGTCCCTGATTCAGGCCCAAAACAGGCTCTCCGGAATAGAAATTGCAGCTGACCAGCCCGCCGCCATCCGGGCTGCCCTCCAGTGCCTTTCGGAACAGCAGGGTATACAGCTTTCCCGGCTCCTGAGGCGCACCGATCGCCTCCGCAAATTCCTCAAACAGAGAAACCCACGCGTTGATGTCCGAAGTGCAGTTGTTGCAGTGTACCATTGCGACGGGAATCCCCGCGGGCGTTGTCACCATGTCAATTTCCCGGTGTACTGCCATTTCACGGTCCGTAACCAGCATTGCGAAATCGGAGGTTCCGGCGGATACGTTGCCGGTTCCCAGCCGGACAGCATTGGTAGCCGTCATACCGGTTCCCGCGTCTCCCTCACAGGGCGCCAACGGGATTCCCGGCTGCAAATCTCCAGAAGGATCCAGCAGTGCGGCCCCCTCCGGAGTCAGAACTCCCGCTGGGGTTCCCGCAGGAACCGGTTGGGGAAGTATTTGCTCCAATGTCCAGGAATAGCCCATTTCCGCCGCCAGCGAATCAAATTTATGGACCATCTCTTTGTCGTAGGCGCAGCTGCCCCGGCCAATGGGGAACATGCCGGAGGCCTCGCCCACGCCCATGCGCTTCTCTCCCGTCAGCTTCCAGTGCAGGAAACCCGCCAGCGTCGTAAGAAACGAAATCTCCTTTACATGAGGTTCCCCGTTCAGCATGGCCTGATACAGGTGGGCAATACTCCAGCGCTGGGGAATATTGAAGCCAAACAGGGCAGTCAGCTCTTCCGCAGCCTGTTCCGTCATGGTATTTCGCCAGGTCCGGAACTGCGCCAGCTGGTTTCCCTGTGCGTCAAAGGGCAGATAGCCGTGCATCATACCGGAAACGCCAATGGCCCCCACCTGCCGGATGGTCTGGCCGAAGCGCTGCTGAACCTGCCGCTTCAAGTCCGCGTAACAGGCCCGGAGTCCCTGATAGACCTGGTCCATGGCATAGGTCCAGACCCCATCGACCAGCTGGTTTTCCCAGGCAAAGCTGCCGGAAGCCAGCGGCCGGAAATTTCTGTCCACCAGCACTGCCTTGATTCTGGTCGAACCCAGTTCAATACCGAGGACCGTATCCTTCAGCTCCATATGTTTCCCCTTTCAGCGCAGCTTCCAGGCGATGTCCTGCAGCATCAGCTGCTGTTCCAGCTTCTCCTGGGTGGTGTCCTTGTCGATATGGACATACTCGATACCCATAATCGCGGCCCAATCCCGCATCTGCTCGGCAGTCACGTCATAGCTCAGAACCGTATGGTGGGCACCGCCTGCGGTGATCCAGCATTCCACACCCGTAAGCAGATCCGGCATGGCCCGCCACATGACCCGGGCCACGGGCAGATTCGGCATGTCCATAATCGGCTCCACCGCCTCAATATCCTGAACGATCAGCCGGAACCGGCCACCCATATCGATCAGACTCGCCACAATGCCCTTCCCCGCCTTGCCGTTGAATACCAGCCGGGCAGGATCCTTTCGGTTCATGCCAATGCCCAGAGGATGTGTTTCGATCCGGGGCCTTCCCTGGGCCACGCTGGGGCAGACCTCCAGCATATGCGCGCCCAGCGAATACTCTCTGCCCGGCTCCAGATGATAGGTGTAGTCCTCCATAAAAGCGGAAGCGCCGTTTTCGTCTTTGCCCATGGCTTTCATGACCGCCAGCAGCGCTGCCACTTTCCAATCGCCCTCGCCGCCGAAACCGTAGCCCTGTGCCATCAGATCCTGAGCCGCCAGACCAGGCAGCTGCTCCAGGCCGTACAGATCCTGGAAGGTATCCGCAAAGGCCCGGCAGCCCTCACGGCCCAGCATCCGCTTGATGGCGATTTCCTCCCGGGCCTGATAGGCAACGGCCTCCCTGTTTTCCGTGGCAAGATCGTATTTTTCCAGATACGCCGCCATTTGGGCATTGACCTCATCTTCCGTAACCGTGGCCATTTCCGCCGCCAGATCACCTACCGCCCAGGTATTGACCTGCCAGCCGAATTTCAGCTGGGCCTCGATTTTATCGCCCTCAGTCACGGCAACATCTCGCATATTGTCTCCAAAACGCATGACCTTCATGTTCCTGGACACGGCAACGCCAATCGCCGTTCGCATCCAGCGGCCCAACCGCTCCGCCGCGGCAGGGTTTTGCCAATAGCCCGCGATGATTTTCCGCGGCAGGCGCAGCCTTGCCCCCGCGAAACCATGCTCCCGGTCTCCATGCGCCGCCTGGTTCAGGTTCATGAAATCCATATCGATCTCGTCATTGGGGATATCCCGGTTATATTGCGTCACAAAATGGCAGTAGGGCTTCCGCAAAGCCTCCAGACCGCTGAGCCACATCTTGCTGGGTGAAAAAGTGTGGCACCAGGTAACCAGGCCGCAGCATTTTTCCTGATAATTGGCCTCCCGCACAACCGCGGAAATCTCTTCAGCGGATTTGGCGGTTCCCTTGTATACCAGAGGATATGGCAGTCTTTCCGTCAGATAAGCCGCCATCTCCCTTGCCCGGGCGTCCACCGTTTCCAGCACTTCCGGCCCATAAAGGGTCTGGCTGCCAACGATAAACCAGAATTCGTGGTTTTTCATTTTTGCTTTCTCCTTTGCATTTGACAGAGCAAAGAAGCCTCCCAGTCTCTTTGCTCCTTAGTTGGTTACCTGATCAGACCGCAAAAGCATTCGTACAAATCAGGATCATCGCAGCCATAAATGCCGCCACAAACCAGCCGACATAAACGTTCTTCGTCTTTCTGTACAACGCCGTATTAACAAGGGACACAATCGTAAATGTGGGTACCAGGACCGTCGTCTTCATGCTGTATACCAGAGAATTTGGGTGTCCATTGGAGAAGGGAGCATAGGCAAAGAAGAACGGAGGCCGGAATGTCGTGCGCAGGCCGATGTAATAGATCAGCATGATCACCGTATAACCGCCTGCCCCGATTAGCCAGCCCAGCAGATACTGCTTGGCGGTACTTCCCTTGTTTCCCTTCTCGCCAATAGAAGCAAAGGCTGTGCTCACAGTGTTCATGATTCCAAATGCCACCAGGAAGAAGATGCCATAGGGAATGAAGTACGCAAACCGTTTCAGCGTAATGGGCATAATACCAAACTGCCAGAAACGGAAGTCAATCTTAAACAGGCCGTAGCAGAGGTTTACGATAAAGTAGATAGTGGCAATCACCGTCACGGCAAACAGGAACGCCTTGAGGATCCCGGAAGCACGAACCTTGCCGTCATCTTCGGCAAAGCCATAGGCCGCAAGGCAGCTGCCTTCCTTTTTACCCCAAACAAAATGCCATACCAGGAACACAACCAGCATGATCAACGCATTGATAACCGCCAGCCACATCAGATTGTTTGCCCAGTTCATCGGAAGGAGCTTCGTAGCCTTCTTTGTTGCCAGCCACAGACCCACCTTATGCAGGGTCAGCGCGGGTACAGCAATACAGATCAACGTACCAATCAAGCGCGGAACACTGCTTCCACCAGCAATTGCCTTTCCTCCGGAATGCTTCAGGGCCGCAAATACCGGGCTGTCCAGCAGAACAAACGCAAAGCTGATCATAAAAGCAACAAGTGCCGCAATCGCCAGAACGCTGAACGCCTCCTTGTACATCCACACCTGATTATCGGAAGAAATTCCGGAATCTGTGGGCATGGCCATTTCAAAAAAGCTGGCCATGGCACCGACAGAACCTTTGCAGATGATATTGCCGATGTGGGTGGCCTTAGGAGTATAAATCACTCTGGCCGTACCTGCGTCAAAGCTGCCGTACACCTGCTCCGGCACAATTCGCGCGTCGGTTCCGAAAAAGTTCTTCAGAGAGGCGTCGTCCAACAACTTGCTGGTTTCCTCGCCTGTGGCAAAATACACCATTTCATCACACTGCGCATTAATGTAACCCACGTTGAACCGGAATTCGGAAGAATCCGTTGATTTCATCTTGTCTACAAAAGACCCGGACCCCCAGGGCATGATAGCTTTCACGCTATCCGCATATTCCAGCGCCGCATTGGCGATGTAGGTTCCGCCCATGGAATGTCCCGTTAGGCCGATGTTTTCCTTGTCGACAAACTTATACGACAGCAGCTGCTCGATGCCAAGGGATGCGCCGCCGTCCATTTTCAGCGCCGAGGTGCTTTCCTGCCCAACACCGGCGTTTACAGCCGCTTTTCCGTCAATATAGTCAGACGCACCGCTGCCGTAAGCGTCCACAGACAGTACCACATAGCCGCGTCGTGCCAATTCCAGGCTGTAGTTGCTTACCGTTTGCAGGTAATCGCTGCCGCCATGCATATTCAGGATAGCGGGGAGAGGATTCGCAGAAGACGCATTTTCAGGAATGAACAACTGTGCGTGGATCATGCCTCCCTCAGAATTGGGATAATAGACATCCGAAATATGGACGCGACCCCAATCATTATTAAAGCCAGCGGCAACAAACATAAACACAAATACCAGGATCAGTGAGATAACCGCAGTGGTTTTTGTTTTTCTTGACATAAGACATTGTATCCTTTCTAAGTGCTACTTTTTAGTTTGTGGATAATCTTCGCATGCTCTTTCAAATCTCCCACTTTCCCTGATGGGGCTGTTAGAAAAGTATGTCGCTGCGAACCAGTGACCGACGTCACTGGTGTGGCAGCCCCCCGGTTGGATGGAAACAGCTTGGTTTTACGGCCAAGATGTTTGAAAATCCGGGGGATTGCCACACCAGCGTGCGCGCTGGTTCGCAATGACAGAGCGTTTTCTAACAGCTCCATCAGATTTGGTTATACGAGGATTTTTACAGGCCGAACATGCTGAGCTCGACGCTCTCAACCATATACTGGCCGGTACCGACCTGCATCATGATAAACAGAAAGGCGTTCAGCAGAGCGCCGGCCCAGATATTGCCTGTACGCTTATAGGTGTAGCGCGCAATGATGGGGCCAACTTCCAGAGGAACCAGCATCGCCCAGATAACCGTGCAGATGGAGTTGGCATCAGGCGTTGCCAGCATGCCCGTGGAGAACAGGGCGCCGTATTCCTTAAACAGGAAAATAACGATGGCCAGAATATTGCCTACACACACAATGGCTGTGGATGCCCACTCAGGCAGATCCTTGAAACGGGTATTCGCATTCAGGATTGCGTTGACAATATAGAACGGCGCGCACAGGAGCATATAGCGGAACATAACAAACAGCTTTACCGGCCGGAAGGTCGTAAAGTCAACCGTTGCGATGACAAAGTCCACATTCAGCGCCGCGTCAATGATCCACAGTACAAAGTGCATCAGCATGAACACGCTGAATGCGAGCAGTGCCGTCAGCGCCAGATTGCCCATGCCGATCTTAGCGGGAAGCAATGGATTCTGCCATGTATACTCCGCATTTTTGCGGTTCAGCAGCACCTTCACCCGGGATACAATGTAGATGCCCGCAATGGAGACCAGAGCAATGATCCAGGACCAATAGCCCTGTGCGCTGGAAGTATGGCCCGCGTTGGGGAAGAACTTGCTGGTGGGAATCAATTTGGGGCCCATGGTATTGCAGGGCACCAGAGTCAGATAGGAAACCGCCGTGAGTGCCAGGAACATGACGATCAGCGGCACGGATTCTCTGGGATTTCGGAACGAGGGAAGCTTTTCTCTGTCCTGAATGAACAGACTTTCTTCGCTCCCTTTCAGTTTTGCAAACAGCGGATCCAGAAGCAAAATGTTGAAAAGTGCCAGCCCCAAAGCAAACCAGCCGATCAATCCGATCACTTCAGCAGCAATGAACAGGGGCCATACCTGTTTGGAGGAAGGAATATACTTGGCGCCGGAGGGCGTGCCGAAAGCGCCATAGAAGAAATTGATATTGGTTCCAATCGCGGTGGTGGAGAAGAGTGCCGCGGGATGCGTATTTGCGGGATTGTACATCACACGCCCGCCAACGCCCGGGAATTTCGTTCCCTCTGCCAGTTCAAGGGCACCGTCCGCGTCAAACCATACGCCCAAAGGAACTTCCGTACCGTCGAAGGCCGGGTATACCGCCTGGATCCAGCCTATGGCAAACGGTGTGGAGGCAAGATTATACGAGCCAAAGTAAATCGTGTCCATCTCATCATACTTGCCGGCGCTGAAACCATAGGTCATACCCTCGGCAGCTTCAGGCTGAAGTTCGAAGGCCGCCAGAGAACCCTGTGCAATCAGAATGGCATTGATTCTGGGATTTTCGGTCTCCAGGTTGATAACATTAACCGCTGCCGCAGAACCCTGATCGCCCCAGCTGTGGCCAGTAACGGCGACCTGATTCTCGTCAACGCAGGGCAGGCTCATGGCCAACTCAACCATAGCTTCCATGCCCATGGTATTGTGGGTCAGTCCGTCCACAGCTTTATCGGTTTTGCCATGGCCCATGGCGTCAAAAGCGATGACCACATAGCCGCGGCGGGCCAATTCAATAAACACAGGCGCCGTGGTATCCTTATTGGACAGACCGCCGTGCATGATGACAACAGCGGGAGCCGGATTCTCTGCCGTTGCGTTCTTGGGAATCAGCACTTTGTAGGTCATCTTCGCCGTAGCACTGTCCGTGAAGCTCACAGAAATATTTTTTCCGGAAGCGGCACTGTTTTCCTGGATTTTTTCAGCAATCTGTTTCAGGGTCTTGTTGTTGTAGTTTTGAACCGATACCGCTCCGAAGCCGGATTGGATCAGGCTTGCCAATGTGCTGCCCAACAGGCAGACAGCCAGAGCTATTGCCAGAAAGATCAGGGATTTTTTCTTGATGGTTGTCATGTTTCTCTCTCCTTTTGTATGCCGTATTTTAGGGAACCTCTGAATAAATCCTCCGCGGTTGGACAGCGGATCTTCTTTGCTATCCGTGCGGGCTCAAAAGTGGGAAATACATACGCATTCCACCACTTTTGAACCCTTCGGCTAAAGAAAAATCGTTCGCTCCCAGCTCTTGCCGATTGAATCAGAGCTTCCTAAATCAAGGTGAGTTGTATTTCATTGGAAAACGGTATCATATGCTCCCAATGAGTCTTATTAACGACACAGGTTGTGTCCGGGCTGGTTCAACAAAGACTGTACAGCTTGCTGAATGTTATCGAGCCCTTCATAAAATTATTGGAAAAGCAAAAAGTGAAATCAGTAAATGCCCCAGAATGCCTTAATCGGATCAGGGCCCCAGTAGATGAACTGGTGGGAAATATAGGAGGACAGACGCCAGCCGAGAATGATTGCCACAACCAGGGCGCCGGCCCAGACACTGCCGGTCAGCTTATAGAACTTCCGATAAATATAATTCATAACAGGCGCCAGAACAATCACAGAAAGCAGGGTATGCACATTGAAGACCGCGCCATGACCAGGCGTTGAGAAGGTAAGGATCAAAGCAATCAGCACAACCAGTTCCGCGCCGAAGGACGTCACAATGACATTGATCAGCGTATCCACAGAATCGCTGACATTTTTCAGCGACCACAGATTGTTGAGTACGCTGATGATCAGGCAGAAGGGGAGCAGGATCAGCGTATACTTCACCATTCTCATGAAGCCATAGGCATGCATCATTTCAAAAGAGTTGTCAGCGGACATAAAACGCGCGCTGAATGCCCCTTTAATGAACGCGGCGAAGACATAGAATACAGTGAACAGAATCACACCGATCAGGACTGTCTTGCCAACATTCTTCCAGCCGTAGGCCAGATGCACATCTTTGACTCCAGCGACGCTTCCGCCCTTCTTTCCTCTGGTAACCAGCTTCAAAAGCAGGAACAGGATCAATCCCGCCGCAGCAGTGCAGATGATCATGACGAATGTGCGCACCTGGCCGGGCTCCCACGGCAGCCACTTGGTTGCCGTGGCATTGGAGAGCTTAAACGACAAATCCGCGTCAGAACTCATATACACGCCGAAGAACGCGGAAATGAAGGAGAACAGCGCCGCGAGATAGAAGCTGGTGTCTTTTGTCGTGATTCTCGCCTCATAAACGGGGAGCGCGCAGGAGGCAAAGAACTTCGTCTGCAGCAGGACCGCCATAAGCGCTACCAGCAGGCCAATGGCAGACAGGAAGGACAGCGTCGTAAACGCCAGGTTCCAGTAGCTTGCCCCGCAGCTTCGGGTATCAATTGGCTTTGCGTCCGGGTCACCGATATCGCCGTTGTTGTAGCCCATCGTTTGCGTAAAGAACTCGACCGTTTCGCTGACGCCTGCGTCATCCCAAAGGATACCGTTATGGAAGGTATTGGGGCTGTACATAAGCCGGGCAGTCCCATTCTTAACTGCTTCCGCCAGTTCCGGAGAGTTTGTGATGTTTGTCTCAAAAACCTGTCCCAGGTAGGTGGATGTAGCCTCCGGATCCATGGTATAATCCGGCATGACATACCAGCCGTTTCTCTGCACAGCCTCGGTGCCGGTATGGAAATTGGCCTTGTATTTATCAGTCTCACCTACAGTGAGATAACCGCCGTCTTCATGGACACCAACACCGATCACAAGGTTCAGCTGGGGATCTCTGACAACTTCATGCCCCGCCACAGTCACTGTCTTCCCACAGCCGGAAGAGGGAGACACCCGTGCGCTATGGACATATGTATTACAAATCTCCTGCTGCTCCACCTTCATATATTGATATACCGCCAGCTGCTCCTCAGACAGGACAGTTTGCGCAATTTCATCCGCATTCTGCGTCAGCTGCTCTTCCGTAATTTCAACGCCGAAAGTATCATGAAGGATATTCAGCATGCGGTCATTCAGGGTCAGGTAGCTCTCATCAAGAGAGATGGAAGTTCCGCAGCCAAGCACACCCGCGGAATGCGCCCAAAGACCAATCCTGGACGGATCCACATAGGATATATTTCTGGCGTATTTCAGAGCATCGTACATTCCCTGGGCGCCGCCCCGGAAGTAGTTTTCCTCTCTGGTTCCATCATCGGTCACGGCAGGCTGTTCGGAAAGGCCGCAGCTGTACATGCTGACATTCAGCACAACAAAACCTCTGCGCGCAAATTCCCATGCCACCATGCTTGTAGCGGAAAGGCTCTCAGAGCCGCCGTGAAACAGGATAACGCAGGGAATGCTGGAATCACTGCTGATATTCCTTGGCTCATACTGCTCGATGGAAAGGCTGGCGCCCTGCACGTCCAGGGTTACTGTCTTGCAATTGAATTTGTAACCGCCCGTGATGACAGCATTGCCGCAGGCACTGAATAGAATAATCAGTGCGGCAAACAAGGCCAGCAGTCTCCAGCGACCTTCCGAAGTCGAAAGCGTCAATTTCTTCATAAAAACTCTCTCCTTTTTTATCCTCTGTTTGCGTCCTCGACGCTTTCGGACAGCACCTCGCCAGTCTGTGCATCCACAATTACGATCTGGTTCTCATACGGCTGGTAAATCGTAACTTTGTATGCGTCTTTTCCCGCGACAGCCGTGCGTTCAGTGTCGATCCGTGTTGTCGTTATTCTGCTCAGTCCCAGTTTCTCCAAAGCAATATCCGCGGCTTTGTCCTTACTGATCTTTCCGCACGCCGCTAAGGAAAACAATATCATCAAAACCAGAATCAGGCAGAATACTCTCTTCCCCACTCAGAACTCCCTCCCTTCTGAATGAATCTCTCTTGCTGAGGCCTGCGCAATTTCTTTCTCGCACACGCGTGCAGATAAGAATACAATTTCAAAATATTTGTACTCTTATCTGATCTTCCGCTTGCCTTTAACATTTTTCAATATACAGGTATTCTTGGAAAAGTCAATAGTAGCCTATATAATTTGTTGATTTATATATATAAATTGTTTGTTATTTGTTCAATGTGCAAAGAAAATTTGTCTGTTTTACGTATACAATTTCTATTGATTTTTCTATATTCCTATAGTATGATATTATCAAAACAAGAAACAGGAGACGAGCATAATGAAGCAGCCTGCAAAGCAAAACGCAATTGTCAAACAGGTACTGGCGGAAATTAATGGGATGAAATATCCGGATGGAAAATTACCTACAGAAGCAGAGCTTTGTCAGCAGTTCCAGGCAAGCCGCCAAACAGTCCGGAAAGCCCTGGCCCAGTTGGAATTGCAGGAGATTATTGTCCGCCGACGGGGCAGCGGCACCTACGTAAACCAAAGAATCCGGACGCAGCCCAAAACCGGTCAAATTGCCGTCATCTGTACATATATAAGCGAATATATTTTCCCGTCCATTCTCCGTGGAATCGAAGGCGTTACAACCGGGCAGGGATATCGGCTCCTTATCAACTCAACCAACAACAGTGTTGCCTCTGAGCGTCTGATTCTCTCCGGTCTGCTGGAAAACCCTGTCGATGGAATCATCGTGGAAGGGACAAAAACTGCCCTGCCGAACCCGAACCGAGAGTTTTATCACCGTCTGGCAGGGCGGGGTATTCCCATTGTTTTCATCAACAGCTATTATCCTGATGTCACAGGAGATAATGTGATCCACATTGTAACAGATGACTATGCTGGTGGTTATCGGGCTGCCGCGGAAATGATCCGTGCCGGGCACCGGCATATCTGCGGCATCTTCAAGAGTGACGATATGCAGGGCCTTCTGCGGTATTCCGGATATATGGACGCGCTGGTTCAACTGGGTGGGGAGGTACGGGACAATAACGTTATCTGGTTCTCCACAGAAACCAAGTCTCTTCTCCTGCAAAAAATCGAGACTTTTCTTGCGGATATCGACAAAGACTGCACTGGCGTTGTCTGCTACAACGATCAGATTGCCGCCCCAGTGATACGTTTTCTGGAGTCCGCAAAAGCCTATCCGGTCACAATAGTGTCCAGTTTTGACCAGTGTCTGCAGCTTGTAAGCGACAGTATCATTGTCAGCTCCTATTCCCATCCCAAGGAAAAAATGGGTGAAGAGGCAGCAAGGAAACTATTCAATCTGATTGCCGGGGAACCGGAAAAGTCCCTTGTTTTTACCTGGGGCGAACCGGAATGACCTCAAACACACCGCAAAGCCCGCCACATAAAACGTCTCCGCGGAAAGCATCTTGGTTCTGCTTCCGCGGAGATTCATTCTGTTTATCCCAGACTCAGGAAATCCTCCGGGTTCATGGACATATCCTGATAGGTGACGGAGAAGTGGACATGGGGGCCAAGGGCGGTTTCTGCCAGGGCGCTTGTCCCGACCTCGCCGATCTGCTCTCCCAGCTCCACCGTCTCCCCCACTGCCAGCTCCGGCATCTGGGCAAGGCCCGAATAGGTGGTCTCATAGCCGCCGCTGTGGCGCAGCACCAAGGTGCAGCCCATGAGATCATCCTCCTTCACCGCCGTCACGGTCCCGTCGGCTGCCGCCAGGACGGGGGTTCCCGCCTCTGCGCCGTAGTCCACGCCATTGTGCACCCGCCAGTCCCGGGTGGTCTCATTGTAGCTCAGCGCGTCCATGGAGTAGACGGCAGCCTCGCTTCCCTGAACCGGCAGGCCGGTTTTCAATGGCTTCGAGGGGACCGTCGCCTGGGTCTGGGGCGGCTGGGTTTCCGCCCGGCTGGGGGCGGTTCCCTTCGTTGCCGGCTGCTCCGTGGCCGCCGCAGTGGTTTCACCGGTCCGGAGCACCACCTCCTGGGTTTCCAGCAGGGAGACCTGCTCCACCTTTTTCTGATTGTTCCGGTACACATAGCCCGTGATCCCGATAGCTGCCGCACACAGGACCAGGGCTATGTAGTAGCCCTTTCCTCCGATTCCGAAGGTTTTGTTATTGCGCATTTTTCAGCACCTCCGAGGCTGAGTATAGCCAGCTTTTCCCGTGTTTAATCAGGGGAGCTGAAAAATCCTTAACCTTCCTCATCGGGGAAGGTAGGGAGAAAAAGCTTCCCCTACGGGGGAGCTGGCAGGGCGCAGCCCTGACTGAGGAGGGGCGTAATGAGCGGGAGCAGTGGGAAAAAACGCAACATACGAACCGCTCACTCCCGCAACGCCCCTCTTCCACCGCTGCGGCGGTCCCCCTTCCCCGCTGGGGAAGGTTAGGAGAAATTGATACCTAAACTTTACGTTTTCCCATGAAAATTTTATTGACAACCGGGAAAAATGCGATATAGTTATACTGTCGTTTTTCGGCATATTTTTGATAAAAAGAAACGGGGGAGGATAATGTCCAAGGAACTCATCAGGCTCCGGGATCTTACCATGGAGTTCGACGGGGAACGCATTCTCGACGGCATCAATCTTTACATCAACGATCACGAATTTTTAACCCTGCTAGGCCCCTCCGGCTGCGGCAAAACCACCACACTGCGGATCATCGGCGGCTTTCTAACGCCCACATCCGGCACGGTGACATTTGATGGGAAAACGATCAACGATGTACCGCCCTATAAGCGGCAGATCAATACGGTATTTCAGCGATATGCGTTGTTCCCGCACTTAGACGTTTATGATAACGTGGCATTCGGTCTTAAAATCAACAAGGTTCCCAAAGCGGAAATAGACCAGCGGGTGCGGGAAATGCTGGAAATCGTCAGTCTCAAGGGTTATGAAAACCGGCGAATCGACGCCCTGTCCGGCGGCCAGCAGCAGCGTGTGGCCATTGCCCGCGCCCTGGTGAACCGCCCCAAGGTACTGCTTCTGGACGAGCCTCTGGGTGCTTTGGACCTGCGGCTGCGCAAGGACATGCAGAATGAACTGAAGCGCATCCAGCAGGCCATGGGCATTACCTTTATTTACGTGACCCACGACCAGGAAGAGGCGCTGTCCATGTCCGACACCATCGTTGTCATGGACAAGGGCCGCATCCAGCAGATCGGCAGGCCCGAGGATATCTACAACGAGCCCAAGAATGCCTTTGTGGCAGACTTCATCGGCGAAAGCAATATCCTCGACGGCGTGATGCTGGAGGACTACCGGGTGCAGTTCTTTGGCCGGACCTTTGTGTGCGTAGACAAGGGCTTTGAGAAGAACGAGCCCGTGGACGTGGTCATTCGCCCCGAGGATATTGATATTGTGCAGGCTTCCGAGGGCCATCTGGTGGGAACCGTCACCGGCATCACCTTCAAGGGACTGAACTATGACATCATCGTGGAGTTCAAGGGCTTCAAGTGGCTGATCCAGACCACGGATTACCACGCCGTCGGCTCCACCATCGGCATTCGGTTGAACCCGGAGGATATTCACATCATGCATAAGAGTGAATATTCCGGCATGTTTGGCGACTACAGCTCCTACTCCGCCGAGTATGACGAGCTGACGGAGGATGCCGGGAATGAAGAAGACTAAATCTCTGCTGCTGAGCACCCCATACCTCGTCTGGATGGTGGTGTTTACCCTGATTCCCCTGGGCGTGGTTGCCTACTACGCCCTGACAGACCCCGCCACCGGGGCCTTCTCCCTAGGCAATGTGAAGAGTCTGGGCATGTATCTGCCCGTTCTGTGGAAATCCATCGGATATTCCCTGGTGTCCGCCTTTATCTGCCTGCTGCTGGGCTATCCCGTGGCCTACTATATCGCCCACAGGAGCCCCACGGCCCAGAAGTTCCTGTATATGCTGGTGATGCTGCCCATGTGCATGAGCTTTCTGCTGCGCACCCTGGCCTGGGTGGGCCTGCTGCAGGATACAGGCATTATCAACACCCTGCTTTCCAAGCTGGGCCTGCCCCGGCTGACCCTGATCCGCACCCCCGGTGCGGTGGTCCTCGGCATGGTGTATAACTATCTGCCCTATATGATCCTGCCCCTGTACGCCACGATTCTGAAAATCGACAAGCGGCTCATTGAGGCGGCAGAGGACCTGGGCTGCACCCCTGCCCAGACCTTCGGCAAGGTGGTTCTGCCCCTGAGTATGCCGGGCATTCTCTCCGGTATGACCATGGTGTTCGTGCCCGCCGTGTCCACCTTCTACATTTCCCAGAAGCTGGGCGGCACCGACACGGTGCTCATCGGCGACGTCATCGAGCGGCAGTTCAAGCAGGGCAACAACCCCAACCTGGGCGCGGCCCTGAGCCTGGTGCTGATGGTGCTGGTGTTCGTATGCACCGGCATTATGAACCGCTTCGGCGGTGACGAGGCGGAAGGAGGCGTGGTGGTATGAAACGAACCAACAGGATCATGACCGTCCTGATCTTCATCTTCCTGTATATCCCCATGGCCGTGCTGATCGTGGCCTCCTTCAACACCGGCAAGGACATTACGGAATTCCAGGGCTTCACCCTGCGGCAGTATGAGCGGCTTTTCCAGGACCGGAGCCTATTAAAGCTGCTGGGCAACTCCCTGCTGGTGTCCATCCTCGCCAGCCTCATCGCCACAATTTTCGGTACGATTTCCGCCGTGGGCATTCACAACCTGAACCCCAAAATGCGCAAGGCGGCCATGGCCCTGACGGATATTCCCATGACCAACCCGGATATCGTCACCGGCGTGTCTCTGAGCCTGCTGTTCGTCTTTGTAGGCACGAAGATGCTGGGCCAGCGAAACAGCCTGACCTTCTGGACGCTGCTCATTGCCCATGTGACCTTCAATCTGCCCTACGTGATTTTAAACGTCATGCCCAAGCTCAAGCAGATGGACGCCTCCCTGACGGACGCGGCCATGGACCTGGGCTGCACCCCCTGGCAGGCCTTCTTCCGGGTGACCCTCCACGAGATCATGCCCGGCGTGGTGTCCGGGGCCATCATGGCCTTTACCATGAGCCTGGATGACTTCGTCATCAGCTATTTCGTCACCGGTCTGGATTTTGTAACACTGCCTGTGGAAATCTATTCCTACACGAAAAAGCCCATTCAGCCCAAGATCTACGCCATGTTCACATTGCTGTTCCTGCTGATCTTCGTGCTGATGACCGCCATGAACCTCATGCAGCTCTTTGCGGACCGCAAAAAAATCGCCGACCGGAAAAAGCATTGAGGCCGCGGGCCGATGTGGGCATCGGCCCCTACGGGCAAATTTTCAGCCGACTACTATCATCTTATTATTTTACCATTTAGGAGAGAAAAGCTATGAAGAAAGTAATTTCCGTCTTCCTTGTCCTTGCCACCCTGGTCTGCCTGTGCGCAGGTTGCGGGAAGAGCAGCGAAAAGACCACCATCTACGTCTACAACTGGGGCCAGTATATCTCCGAGGGAGACGATGGCTCCATCGATGTGATCGCAGAGTTCGAGAAGAAGTACCCCAACATCAAGGTTCAGTACTCCACCTTCGATTCCAACGAGACCATGTATGCCAAGCTGAAAAACGGCGGCATCACCGTGGACGTGGTCATCCCCTCCGACTATATGATCGGCCGGATGCGCCAGGAGGGTATGCTTCAGGAGCTGAACTACGACAATATCCCCAACGCCCAGTATATTGACGCCAGCTATCGCGGCATGGCCTTTGACCCGGAGGACAAGTATTCCGTGCCCTATACCTGGGGCACCACCGGCATCATCTACAACAGCAAGTACGTGGACGAGGCCGATGTCACCGGCTGGGAGCTGCTGTGGAATGAGAAGTACGCCGGGAAGATCCTGATGTTCGACAACTCCCGGGATGCCTTCGGCATTGCCGAGTATCTGCTGGGCTACTCCGTGAACTCCACCGACTCCGCCGAGCTCCAGGCCTGCGCCGACAAGCTGGCCGAGCAGAAGCCTGTTGTGCAGCAGTACGTCATGGACCAGATCTTCGACGCCATGGAGAACGAGGAGGCCTGGATCGCCCCCTACTACGCCGGCGACTACCTGACCATGGTGGAGGAGAACCCGGACCTCCGGTTCTTCCGCCCCGAGGACCAGGGCTACAACATCTTTGTAGACGGCATCTGCATCCCCACCTGCGCCAAGGAGAAGGAAGCTGCCGAGACCTTCATCAACTTCCTGATCGACCCCGAGATCTGCGCCCAGAACCTGGACTTCCTGGGCTACTCCGTGCCGGAAAACGAGGCCAAGCAGTACCTGGATGCCGAATTGGTTGCCAATGACGTGGCCTATCCCAGCGAAGAGCAGCTGCGCAACGCCACCTCCTTCGACTTCCTGCCCGAGGAAACCTCCCGGGAGATGGAGAGCCTGTTCATGACCGTGCGGAACGGCTAAGGTACTTTCCAAACAGAACACAAGGCCCCGACGGTACACACCATCGGGGCCTTGACTTTTTCTTGCTGCCGGTCTATAATAAGTGTACAAGGAGATGCCCGCTGCAAACAGGCACCTCCCCGTGGTGGAAACCCGACGGTTGCCACACTACATATGGCTTACAGCACCGAGAGATTAACCCTCAGCACATGAGCCGTCTGCTAGTGACAGACGGCTCACTTCTTTTTATCGTGCAGATACAGCACGAGAGACACAATGCTGGCAATGGAACCCAAGGCCCCAAGGACAGACAGAATCATCTCAGAAATATGTATCGCCTCCCTCGGAAAGTATTCCCGCGAGAGCTTCCTACATCCCTCCATTCCGCTCAACACGGGATGGCAGGCAACCGTCTTTTACCGCACACCGTCTACAAAGGAGGAAAAAACTCGACTTGGACGGTGGGCTTCCACTTAACTTTATTATACCGCTTTCTGTCGCCTTGTCAAATAGATTAGCGGAACAAGACGAAACATCAGCCCGGCGCTTTCCGCGCCGGGCTGACATTTTCATTTATACTTACTTCACAGGGTTGGAAGACCGCAATGTCACATCGTGGTAGCCGCCCTCTACGATGGAGACGGAGGACACCAGAGTCAGCTTGGCGTCCCGCTGGAGGTCGGGGATGTTGGTGACGCCCACGTTGCACATGGTGGACTTGACCTTGTACAGGGAGGCCTCCACATTGTCGTGGAGGGGGCCTGCATAGGTGACGTAGGAGTCAACGCCCTCTTCAAAGCTCAGCTTGGTGGCGCCGCCCAGGTCGTAGCGCTGCCAGTTCCGGGCCCGGTTGCTGCCCTCGCCCCAGTATTCCTTCATATAGGCGCCGTTTACCATGATCTTGGGGGTGGGGCCCTCGTCGAACCGGGCAAAGTACCGGCCCAGCATCAGGAAATCCGCGCCCATGGCCAGAGCCAGGGTCATATGATAGTCATGGACAATGCCGCCGTCGGAGCAGATGGGCACGTACACGCCGGTCTCCTGGAAATACTGATCCCGGGCTGCCGCCACTTCAATCAGGGCCGTGGCCTGGCCCCGGCCGATGCCCTTGGTTTCTCTCGTAATGCAGATGGAGCCGCCGCCGATGCCCACCTTTACGAAGTCCGCACCGGCCTCAGCCAGGAACCGGAAGCCGTCCCGGTCCACCACGTTGCCGGCACCGATCTTCACGGTGTCGCCATAGGTCTTGCGCACCCACTCGATGGTCTTCTTCTGCCAGCAGGTGTAGCCCTCGGAGGAGTCGATGACCAGCACGTCCACACCGGCCTCCAGCAGGGCAGGAATTCTCTGCGCATAGTCCCGGGTGTTGATGCCCGCACCCACCAGATAGCGCTTCTTTCCGTCCAGCAGCTCCTGGGGGTTGGCCTTGTGAGAGGCGTAGTCCTTCCGGAAGACGAAGTACAGCAGGTGGTCGTTTTCGTCCACGATGGGCAGGCTGTTCAGCTTGTTCTCCCAGATGATGTCGTTGGCCTCTTTCAGCGTGGTCTCCGCGGGGGCGGTGATCAGCTTTTCCCGGGGAGTCATGAAGGAGGCAACCTTGTCCGTAGGCTCCATGCGGGAGACCCGGTAGTCCCGGCTGGACACGATGCCAAGGAGCTTTCCGTTGGCGGTGCCGTCATCAGTGATGGCCACGGTGGAGAAGCCGTTCTTTGCCTTCAGGGCCAGAACATCTGCCAGAGTGTTCTCCGGGGTCAGATTGGAAGCGGAGGTCACGAAGCCCGCCTTGTGGTGCTTGACCCTGGAGACCATGGCCGCCTGGCTCTCAATGGACTGAGAGCCGAAAATGAAGCTGATGCCGCCCTCCTTCGCCAGTGCAATGGCCAGGGTGTCATTGGACACGGACTGCATGACGGCGGAAGTCAGGGGAATGTTCAGGGAAATGGCGGGCTCTTCCTGGCCCTTGCGGAACTTGACCAGCGGCGTCTTCAGGCTGACCTTATCCGGGATGCAATCCTCGGAAGTGTAGCCGGGCACCAGAAGGTACTCGCTGAAGGTGTGGCTGGGTTCGGGATAGTAATAAGCCATGGTTTCTTTTCCTCCTTAGTTGACTCTGTTGCTGAATAAATAAGCTGTTCAAATGGACCAGTTGACAGTTGACAGTGTACAGTTGACAGTTATGGTGTCCCTTCGGGACGATTATAATTATTTCGATCCATTTCCGAAAGAAATTCCTTAACTGTCAACTGTCAATTGTCAACTGTCAACTAAAACTACACCGTCTTCCCGTCGCCCTGGTCCAGCACCGGGACGACCTCCTGGCCCTGGCGGGAATAATGACGGAAATTGCCAACGACCTCGTTTACCTGGCTCATAATGGCGAAGGTATGGGGATACCGCTCCACCACGCCCGAAAGGGCGGCTACCTGGCTGTTATTGACCACGCACATAACCACATCCACTTCCTTGCCATTGTACATTCCCTTGGCAGGGAATACCGTGGCCGTATGGTGGAGCTTGGTTATGATTTCCCGGGAGATCTCCTCGGGGTAGTTGGTGACGATTTCAAAGCGAACGGCGCTGCGGCCGTTCTTCAGGAAGCGCTCCGCCATGGTGGTGGTGGCAAAGGAATAGAGGATGCACAGCAGCACCGGCTCTACCTTAAAATCATACACGAAGTAGCTGGCCACGGCAACCATGGCATTCATAATGAAGCTCAGGCCGTACACGCTCTTCTCCGGGTACTTGCTGTGAATAATGGCCGCCACGAAATCCGTGCCGCCGGTATAGGCACTGGCCTTCATGAGAATGGCATACACATAGCCCATAATAATGCCCGCAGTCAGGGGTCCCAGAATGCGGCTGGTTCCGTTCTTGGTGGAATAGGCAATGGCGGACAGATCCACCTTGTCCAGAATCAGCAGGCCTACGGAGAACACCACCACATAGACCATGCTTCTGACGGCAACGGGCTTGCTGACCTTAAAGAAGACCAGCAGTGCCAGAGGGATATTGATCAGCAGGCTCATATAGCCTACGCTGATGCCGCTGACATACTGGATGATGGTGCAGATACCGTTGAGTCCCGAGGGGGCGAAGGAATTTGGAAAAACGAACAGCTCATAGTTCAGCGCCGCCAGCATGGCCACGGCGACAATGACGAGATAGGTCCAGACCCGTTTCAGATTGTGCATTTCTCCGTTTGTAACCTCTTTATGTAATAGTTTTCGGCCAATTGGCTGTGGATAACTTTCTCCCCTCCAATTTGACCGAATGGATTTTCTTTGATATAATACTATAGCATAGGGTTTCGCCCCGGTCAAGAGGGTTTTTTCCCGGGGCAAAGGCAAAGATTTCCGGAAAACGGTGGCGCATTTTGTTCATCCTTTCCATACAATGCCTGTGGAAAAGTGGTTGTAATCTGTGGAAAAATGTGTTACAATAGAGGATGAAATAGTATGCCTCTGCATGGGTTTTCCACACGGGTCTGTCCGCAACGTTTTTCTGTGAAATCCATATAAACCTGTGCAGACGTTGGGAAACTCCGGACGAATTGGCAAGCGCTGCCGGCAAGAGATTTTGGCTCCTGGCAAGGAATTGCAGCATGGGGGCAGAAGCTCTGCCGCTCAGCCGCAGACAGTTTCTTCAGAGCTTCCCATAGAAAAAGATAGAGAGGAGCAAGCCATGTATTCATCTGCCTATGTCTGGGCAAAGATCCTCAGCCATATGGAGGAGCGGCTGGGGGCCGTGACTGTGTCGGCCTGGTTCGATGACGCGGAGGTGGTGGAGCTGAACGAGAACAACCTGATTCTCTACTCCCCTTCGGACTTCCGCCGGGAGATCATCCGCCGCCGCTGCACCGACTATGTTCAGGATGCCCTGAAGGAAATTTTTAATTCCGATGCCAAATTGCTGGTTTTTGGAGACGAGGAACGGGAAAACTATCTCAATAAGGGAAAAGCTGCCGCCCCCTCCATGGACTTCAATCCCCAGTTCACCTTCGATAACTTCGTGGTGGGCCCCTCCAACCGGTTCGCCCATTCCGCAGCCATTGCCGTTTCCAAAACCCCTGGACAGGTGTACAATCCCCTGTTCATCTATGGCCCCGCCGGTGTGGGCAAGACTCACCTGCTCTACGCCATTGCCAACGGCATCCGTAAGCAGAATCCCAATGCCAACATTGTCTACATCAAGGGCGACGAGTTCACCAATGAGCTGATCGCCGCCATTGCCAACGGCAAAAATATCGAATTCCGGAGCAAATACCGGGAAAGTGACCTGTTCCTCATCGATGATATTCAGTTTATCGCCGGTAAGGAATCCACCCAGGAGGAATTCTTCCATACCTTTAACAAGCTCTATGAGGAGCACAAGCAGATCGTCATGACCTCCGACCGGAAGCCCAGCGATATGCTCACCCTGGAGGACCGGCTGCGCACCCGTTTTGAATGGGGCCTGCTTGCAGACATTCAGCCCCCGGACTATGAGACCCGAATGGCCATCCTGAAAAATAAGGCCAAGAGCCTGGGGCTCACCCTGTCCGACGATGTGCTGAACTACATCGCCGTCAACGTCACCAACAACGTCCGGCAGCTGGAGGGCACCGTCAAAAAGATTCTGGCCTATCGGGACCTGAACAATATGCCCCTGGACCTGCCGAACGTGTCCCGGGCCATTGACGATATGTTCAAATCCGAGGGAAACGCCCTGCCCACCCCCAGCCTGATCATCAGCCAGGTCTGCAAATTCTACTCCGTGGATGAAAACGTGCTTCGCGGCACCCTGAAAAACAAGGGCGTAGCCGAGGCCCGGCAGATGGCCATGTACCTCATCCGGAAGCTGACGAATCTAAGCTTGCCCGACATCGGCAAGGAGTTTGCCAAGGACCATTCCACGGTGCTCTATGCCATCCGCAAGGTGGAGGTAGCCCTGAAAAACGGCGACAAAACCATCCAGGAGAACATTCAGACCATTACGGCCAATATTAACGCCTGCCTGTAAAATGGCTTTCTCTGGAGAAAGCAGTCGCGGCCCAAAGGGCCGTGACTGCTGAGGGGCGGTACAGACTCTTGGGCGGAACCGCTGAGCAGTTTGCCACACCCCAAATTTTCTCCACAGCCCCTGTGAAATGTGAAAAGATAACCTGTGGAAAAAATCCGGACAAAAATTCCGTTCACAGGCCCTGTGGAAAGAATTGAAAGTTTCCACAGTCGGGTGTGGACAAAAAACAGCGCCGCCTCTAGGAGATTCCCCGGTTTTCCACATAAATTTCCCCTACTGCGGCTGTTACTACCTAATATCCTGTAAATAAATATATATCTTTATCGTAATACAAGAAAGGATGAACGCGCATGCGCTTTACCTGTGAAAAAAATCAGCTGCTTCAGGGACTCAATATCGCGTCCCGTACCGTAGCGGTCAAAAGCTCTCTGAGCTTGATCGAGGGCATCCTGTGCAGAGCCGGAAACGGTATTTTCCTCACCGGTTATAATATGGAGACCGGCATTACCTATGAGATCGATGCCGACGTCAAAGAACCCGGCGAGTGCATCCTGCCTGCCAAGCTCTTCGGCGACATTGTCCGCCGCCTGCCGGAAGGGCCTGTCACCGTGGTGGTTGACCCTGCCTTCAAGGTCTCCATCCGGGCCGGCTTCGCCTCCTTCACCATTTCTGCCGAAGACGCCGAGGACTATCCGGAGCTGCCGGACGTCAACGACGGCCGCCCCATTCAGATCCCCCAGAGCAAGCTCAAGGAGCTGATCTCCGGAACCATCTTCGCCGTAGCCGACAACCAGGCCCGGCCTATCCACAACGGCGTAAAATTTGAGGTATCCGATACCGCCGTCACCACCGTAGCCGTGGACGGCTTCCGTCTGGCCCGTCGGACCTACCACCCCGAAGAGGGGCTGGCCCGGCAGATGGATTTCGTAGTTCCCTCTCAGGGGTTGAAGGAGCTGGAAAAGATCCTGACGGATTCCGAGGAAATGGCCTCCTTCCTGCTGGGCAGCAAGCATATTCTCTTCCAGGTGGGTGCAGCAACCCTGGTCTGCCGCCTGCTGGAGGGTGATTTCCTGGATTGGCGCCGGGTGGTGCCCACGGGCAGCCCCATCAAGCTGGTTGCCAACGTCAGCGATCTGGCCCAGAGCGTGGAGCGTGTGGGACTGATCGTTTCCGAAAAGAACAAGAGCCCCGTGCGCTGCATCTTCTCCAACCAGGAGGTCCAGATGCGCACCTCCAACACCCTGGGAGCTGCGGAAGATAAGTGCTCCTTTGCCGGTGACGGCCAGGAAACGGAGATCGGCTTCAATGTCAAGTACCTTCTGGAGGCCCTGCGGGCTGTTCCCAGCGAGGAGGTCACCCTGGAGCTGACCAACGGCCTGAGCCCCATTGTCCTGACCCCCGTAGACGAAAAATATGACTTCGCCTACATGGTCCTGCCGGTACGGATCAAGGGATAAAAAAACATGTCATTGCGAACCAGTCCGCAGACTGGTGTGGCAATCCCCCGGATATTTAAAGTGCCAAAGGAAAATTCAATGACTTATTACGTATATATCCTGACCAATGCCAACAAAAATCTGATTTATATCGGAGTAACAAATAATCTGATTCGCAGAGTATACGAGCATAAACATCATTTGGACAAAGGGAGCTATACTGCAAGATACAACATCGACCAATTGGTTTATTTTGAGGAAACATCCGACGTCGAAGCTGCGATTTCTCGGGAAAGACAGTTGAAAGGTTGGAATCGTGCGAGAAAGAACAGATTGGTCGAATCAAAGAATCCGGAGTGGAAGGATATTTACACTCAGATCCTTTAAATCAGAATTCTGAAAATCCGGGGGATTGCCACGGCAGTGTGCGCACTGCCTCGCAATGACATCCGTTTTTTACGAAAGGAATTGATTATGAAAGTAACCGTCAAGAAAAAGGATGAAAGCAAGCTCCTGCCCATTGAGACGGAGTTCATCAAACTGGATGCAGCACTCAAATACGCGGCCCTGGTAGCCACCGGGGGTGAGGCCAAGGAGGTCATCGCGGAAGGAATGGTCACCGTCAACGGCGAACCGTGCACCATGCGGGGCAAGAAGCTCCGCCCCGGCGACAGCTTCTGCTTCAACGGCGAGAGCTATAAGATCAGCGGCCATGCAGCTGTGTGAGCTGAATCTGCGGGGCTTTCGGAACTACGACGACCAGCATTTTTCCTTCGATCCGGGGGTAAACCTGATCGTGGGCCGCAATGCCCAGGGAAAGACCAATCTGTTGGAATCCATCGCCTTTTTGGGCAGCGGAAAGAGCTTCCGGGCCCAGAAAACGGCGGAAATGATCGGCTTTTCCCGGGACTTTGGGGAGCTGGAAGGAGTGGTTCTGTCCCAGGACCGGGAGCAGACTCTGCGCTGGGTGCTGTTTCCCGGGGGAAGACCCCGGCAGCTGTGGCAAAACGGGGTGAAGAAGAAAAGCGCTTCCGAGCTCACGGGGGTGCTGCCCACGGTACTCTTCTGCCCGGAGGATCTGATGATCCTCAAAAGCGGCGGCGCCGCCCGGCGGCGGTTTGCGGACCTGGTGCTCTGCGCCCTGCGGCCCAACTACGAGGCGGCCCTGACGGAATACGGAAGAATCCTGGAGCAGAAGAGCCGGATTTTGAAGGACAGCGCCGAGGATATCCGTTTGCTCTCCATATTGCCGGACTACAATATCCGGCTGTGTCAGGTGGGGGCGCTGCTGATCTCCTACCGGGCAAGGTTTTTTGAGGCCCTGGGCAAGGAAGCAGCGGTGTTTCACGACCGGTTTTCCGGGGGCAGCGAGGCGTTTTCCCTGGAATACAAGACCGTTTCCACGGTTTCGGACCACTTTGCGCCGGTTTCCAAGCTGACGGAGGACTTAAACGAACATCTGGAGGCCCACTACCGGGCGGAGCTCCAGTCCGGCCAATGCCTGACGGGCCCCCACAAAGACGACTTTACCATCACTCTTTCCGGCATTGATCTGAAGGCCTATGGCTCTCAAGGCCAGACCCGCACCGCAGCCATCAGCCTGAAGCTGGCCCAGAGAAAGCTCATGAAGCGGGAGTTTGGCGAAGAGCCCCTGCTGCTGCTGGACGATGTCCTGTCCGAGCTGGACGAAAAGCGGCAGGATTTCGTGCTGAACCAGATCTCCACCGGCCAGGTCTTTATCACCTGCTGCGAACCGGGCAGGTTTACCAAGCTGGGGAAGACGATGGAGATATCCAACGGGGAAGCGGTATAAATTGACAATTGACAATTGACAATTTTTTTAGTTGACAGTTGACAGTTGACAGTTGACAGTGAATGTGTCCCTTCGGGACGGATTTTAAAACAAATTTGATTTGGAATTCCGGATTATTTCCTGGGATTCCGTTCAATATTTCATTTTTTCAAAACATTTCCGCAGGAAATACCACAACTGTCAACTGTTAACTGTCAACTGTCAACTGATTCAGGTTTTCTCCCAATTTATATATAACACGACAGCGTATTATCGACACAAAACGTTAAAAAATGGAGGACAACATGTCTGACGAAACAAAAGTGACTCAGGAATATGGCGCGGAGCAGATCCAGGTGCTGGAAGGGCTGGAAGCAGTCCGCAAGCGGCCCGGTATGTATATCGGCTCCACGTCTTCCTCCGGTCTGCATCATCTGGTCTACGAAATCGTGGACAACGCCATTGATGAGGCATTGGCCGGATACTGCAAGCATATTACCGTGACCATCAATCCCGGCAATTCCATCACCGTCACCGATGACGGCCGCGGTATCCCCGTGGATATCCAGCCCCAGACCGGGCGGCCCGCATTGGAGGTCGTGTATACCGTGCTGCACGCCGGCGGCAAGTTCGGCGGCGGCGGCTACAAGGTCTCCGGCGGTCTGCACGGCGTGGGCGCCAGCGTGGTCAACGCCCTGAGCGAGTGGCTGACGGTGCAGGTACACAAGGACGGGAAAATTTACGAGATGAAGTTCTCCCGCGGGCACATCACCCAGGAGATGCAGGTCATCGGCGACACCGACCACACCGGCACCACCGTGACCTTCAAGCCCGACCCGGAGATGTTCGACACGCTGGAGTACGACTACGAGACGCTGCACACCCGCATGCGGGAGCAGGCGTTCCTGAACGCCGGCCTGCGCATCACCATCAGCGACGCACGCCCCGGCAGAGAGCAGTCCGAGGCCATGTGCTACGAGGGCGGCATCCGGGAGTTCGTCACCTATATCAACCGCAACAAGACCCCCCTCCACGAGGAGGTCATCTATCTCTCCGGCGCCAAGGGCGACAGCACGGCGGAGATCGCCATCCAGTATAACGACGGCTACAACGAGACGCTGGTGTCCTTCGCCAACGATATCCATACGCCGGAAGGCGGCATGCACGAGACGGGCTTCAAGGCGGCCCTGACCCGCGTACTGAATGCCTACGGCCTGAAATACGGCATGATCAAGGAGGGCGACAAGGTCTCCGGCGAGGACGTGCGCGAGGGCATCACGGCGGTGATATCCGTGAAGCTGACGGAGGCCCAGTTTGAGGGCCAGACCAAGGCCAAGCTGGGCAACGCCCATATCCGCACGCTGGTGGACAGCATCGTGTCCGACCAGCTGGCGGTGTATCTGGAGGAACACCCCGTGGTGGCCCGCACCATTCTGGACAAGGCTATGACCGCCAACCGCGCCCGCGAGGCGGCCCGCAAGGCGCGTGAGTCCATCCGCCGCAAGACGGTGCTGGGCGGCGCGGCCATGCCGGATAAGCTCCGGGACTGCAACGAAAATAACCCCGAGCTGACCGAGCTGTACATCGTGGAGGGCGACTCCGCAGGCGGCTCCGCCACGGCGGGACGGGACAGCCGGTTCCAGGCTATCCTTCCCCTGTGGGGCAAGATGCTCAACGTGGAGAAGGCCCGGGTGGACAAGGTCTACGGCAACGACAAGCTCCAGCCCGTCATCATCGCGCTGGGCGCGGGTATCGGCGAGGAGTTCGACGAGAACAAGCTGCGCTATCACAAAATCATCATCATGGCCGATGCCGATGTGGACGGCGCCCATATCCGCACCCTGCTGCTGACCTTCTTCTTCCGGTATATGCGGCCCCTCATCGAGGAGGGCTACGTCTATTCCGCCGTGCCGCCGCTGTATAAGCTGACCCGAGGCAAGCAGCAGCGGGTGGCCTACACCGACGAGGAGCGGGACGCCATCTCCTCCGAGATGCGGGACGGCAACCCCAATGTGAAGATCGACATCAACCGCTATAAGGGCCTTGGCGAGATGAACCCCCACGAGCTGTGGGAGACCACCATGGACCCGGAGAAGCGGACCCTGCGGCGGATCACTTTGGATGACGCCGTACAGGCGGACGAGACCTTCACGATTTTGATGGGCGAGAAGGTGGAACCCCGGAAGGAGTTCATTGAGAAGCGGGCCCAGTATGCGGTCAATCTGGATTATTGATCCCTCAAGGAGGAGAAAAAATGAGTAAAAAACCCCAATATGACCCCGAGGAGATCCGGTATCCGGAACAAAGAATCGTGGAATCTCCTCTGGTGCCGGAGATGGAGCAATCCTATATCGAATATGCCATGAGCGTCATTGTAGGCCGTGCCCTGCCGGATGTGCGGGACGGTCTGAAGCCGGTGCACCGGCGCATTTTGTACGCCATGTACGAGGACAATCTGACAAGCGACAAGCCCTTTAAGAAGTCTGCTACCTGCGTGGGCGACGTGCTGGGCCGGTATCACCCCCACGGCGACGCCTCCGTGTATGACGCGCTGGTGCGTCTGGCACAGGACTTTTCCATGCGCTATATGCTGGTGGACGGCCACG